>BNJT01000417.1_pt1 | contig 187896 bp, 303 predicted proteins | sample 8540491 | NCBI WGS metagenome assembly BNJT01 (sample SAMD00202455, study PRJDB9452) | human saliva metagenome | host: Homo sapiens | reverse complement strand
AAAAATGCCCTAGTGGAAATCCAAGTGACAGCTGTAAAAAGGATAATATCTATTAAGAATATAGGTACTTGCGTCATAGGCGTGGGTACCTTTTTATGGAGTGTTTTCTTCTAAGAGAAAAAGGATATGGTAAAATAAATACATACATTAGAAAAGAGGATTGGAAATTGCAAAATGATACTTTTGAAAAACAAAAATCTTGGGCGCTCATCAGTGGTATTTTAGGAGTTATTTGGGGACTTTTTGTTGGCCTTTCTCCAATTGTGATGGATCAAAAAAACTCTTTTGGGGGACTATTTTTCTTTTAGTTTATCCACTGGCAGTTGTCAAAGATGGATTCAAGGGAGTTGCTTTATCAACAACAAATTCTGTCAATAGCTATAGCAATGATATGGGTAATATTTTTGATTTCGTGGATGAGTTCCATTTATTATCGTAAGGATAAACGTGTACCTGGTTGGGTGTCAAAAATGCTTCTCATTGCAGGAATCCTTGGTGTTGCTTCTACGCTACCTTATACTTTTTACGATTTTGCGAAGATGGGATACTTTCGTTGAAAAATTCACCCCAGTAGTTGGATATCCAGTACTTCTATTAGCGATGGTTTGTCTTTCAGGAATCCTTGGTGGGATTTCAGGGGTGGGATATTTGCTTTCGTTAAAGAAATTTAAAGATTCAATTCAAAGGTAACAAAGAGGAAATCATTCTCTGATGACAAGAGAGAAGGAGGAGTTGTATGGATCGTAAAAAATTTAGCTCGTTTTTTTGTGGTATTGTTGGGGTTGGTTCTGGAGTGTTGTTCTGGTTAGCGCCCATTGTCGCATTAAAACTATCTTTTGTGAACACGGTAGATGTTTCCTCACAGTTCTTTTTGGATTTTGTTGATGCTGAATTTAATCGTTATTTATTTTGGAATCAAAGGGTTTCAAACATTTAAAGGAGATTCCAGAATCAAAAACGGAGTGCAATTTTCTATTTAGTTGCAGGTATTCTGATTTTTATGCCAACGCTGCAACGAATTTTGCCAGCTATTCCAATTTTTCCAAATCATCCTTACAATTCTGTACTGGATGAGTTTCGGAACGTTAGAGATTCTTCCGTATTTTGCAGGGGGAAGTCTATTAATCGTCTGTGGAGCGTTCTATTTAGCTTCATTGAAAGAATGGAAAGAGTAAGTGGAAAAGGTCTAGAGAGTTTCTCTAGGCTTTTTATTTTTGCATGCTTTATAATAATTGGGACAACTAGAATTGGAGGCAAGTATGAAAGTTATTGTAATCGGTGGTGGAACGAGTGGATTAATGGCTTCGGTCAGTGCGGCGATGCATGGTGCTGAAGTGATCTTATTGGAGAAAAATCCAACTTTAGGAAAAAAACTATTGCACACAGGAGGCACACGTTGTAATGTTACCAATCGACGTTCTCCTGAGGAAATTGTGAAACATATTCCGGGGAATGGACGGTTTTTATATAGTGCCTTTTCTCAATTTGATAATCAAGATATTATCCAATTTTTCGAATCGCGTGGAGTTCGTTTGAAAGAAGAAGATCATGGGCGCATGTTTCCTGTGACAGATTCTGCAAAAACAATTTTGGAGACCTTTTATTCAAGAAATCAAGAAGCTAGGCGTGCAAGTGCGTACAAATGTGAAAGTGAAGACGATTCGTGTACATGAGGGAGCCGTGCAAATGGTGGAGCTTGATAATGGCGAGCAACTACAGGCCGATGCGGTGATTTTAGCGACTGGTGGGAAATCGTACCCGAAGACAGGTTCGACTGGAGATGGATATGGAATTGCACGGGTTGCAGGACATACGATTACGCCTCTGTTTGCAACAGAAGTTCCGTTGACAAGTAGCGAAGCGTTTATTCAAAAAGGAGAGCTTCGTGCACTATCTTTACGAAATGTGGCGCTCAGTGTTTTAAATGGCAAAGGAAGCCTGTTGTGACGCATCAGATGGATATGATTTTCACCCATTTTGGTGTTAGCGGGCCTGCAGTGTTACGTTGTTCAAGCTTTGTGCATCAAGTACAAGAAAAGGAAAAGAAGAAAGAAGTTGTGCTGAGTTTAAATGTTTTACCAGACCTCAACTCGTCAGAACTAGATGCGAAGTTGAAAGGCTTTTGTGGAGGAAACTCCTCTAAAAATCAATTAAAATCATTTGAAAACATTGCTTCCTGAACGATATGTAGAATTTTTACTATCAAAAGTGGGGATGGATGACCAAATGGCTGTCAGTCGCTTGACGGAGGCCAACTGGATTGCTGTCAAAAGAAGGGCTGACGAATTTCCGCTTTACAGTGAATGGGTCCCTCCCGATTGAGAAAGGCTTTTGTAACTGGCGGAGGAGTTCATTTGAAAAGAAGTAAATCCGAAAACATTACAATCGAAATTAACACAAAGGCTTGTATTTCTGTGGAGAACTGTTAGATATTCATGGCTATACAGGCGGGTATAATATCACAGCAGCTTTTGTAACAGGCTATGTGGCGGGAATGCACGCCGCTTTTTGGAGATTAAATTTCTCTGTTTTTAGCAAAAATCGTCATAAATTATTCATAAAGTTTGGGTATAGTTTTTCTATTCCCAAATAAGAATTATTTACTAATCGTAAATAAAACTCTATCCTTTTTCCTCTCATCTATGGTGAGAGGTTTTTATGAAAAAAATTGAAATAATAAGTAAGAGAAAGTATTAGATTTTCTAAAAAAAGACTGTTTAGAAGAGGCTTTTATGCTAAAATGAACCTATCTGAATTTTTGAGGAGTTTGTAATGGCTGAAAAGAAATTAATGGAGAAAGTGTTGCATCAAGTAGTGCGGACATTTCCAAAAGTAAATATGCCGATGGAATACGTTCCCTATCCAATTCCATACCCACCGCTAGCCAAGAGTCGCTTTTGAAATTTTTGTGCATGTGGCAGAGCGCGGAAATGGACCTCTTGGACATGTCGATTTATGTATTGATGGCTATGTCTATTCGTACGGGAACTATGATGAGAGAGATTTGAAATTAGGCGGCTGGATAGCAGAAGGAGTGCTCATCAAAGCACCGCGTGAAGAGTATATGCTATTTTGTAAGAACCATTATCAAAAAGCGCTACATATTTATTCAATTGCGGTCACTTCTGAGCAAATGGATGCGATTCATGCATACTTAGAAAAAATATTAGCGCCGACAAAGACATGGGAGCCGACGAGTGAAGCCATTTTACTATAATCCAACTTTCGATCGTTTTGAAGAAATGTATGTGTACTTCATGGCACAACAGATGGATACCGTGTTTTATAAATTCAATCGTTCTAAATTCATGACCTATAACGGATGGACTAGAAATTGTTTGAGTTTTGCCGACCACACCGCAAAAGTGCTGCATGAAAAAACATTGCGTGCTAAAAATATGGTCTTCCCGGCCCAATACCATAAACGTCTTCAAAAACTCTTGAAGAAAAATTCGCTGCTGATTATTCATTATGAGGTGTATTAGAAAAATAAGCTACCTTGTTTTTCTACAAGGTAGCTTTTTATTTAGAAAGTCAAAGAGACTAATAGAATCTTAAACTTTTAATTATTGAAAGAAGGGGATTAAATCCGTATACTATAGTTAGAATTGAATAATTCTAATTAGAAAAAATGGAGGTAATCATAATGATTAAAGAACTTGTAAGTTTAGGAAAAATTTGCTAAAAATCAGGTGTATTTGCGGGAGGAGTTTTATTTTGGATCGTTAGGATTAAAAACTATTAGCGAGCAAAGAAGCAAAACATGTATATGCTAAAGCAGTCGCTACTTCTTATAAATTAAAAGATGGTATTGATGCAACCGTTTCTACTGTAAAACAACATGCAGATGATGTCTTAGAAGAAGCAAAAGACTTATATGCTGAAGATGCACAATTAGTAGTAGAAACTAGTGAAAAATAATGAAGTTTATTATTAAGCATCAATCGAACTCTAGAGTGCGACTAGAGCTCCCTTTTACATGTCCGCATCCGGTACAAATGTATTTAGAGGAATTAGCTTGCACAGTTCCTGGTATTGAAAAGTTGCACTTTTATAAAGATTTAAAGCATGTAGGAGTGTATTTTTCTCAAGGGAAAGATCAACAGGTTCAAAATTTTTTATCTTTGATTCAAATGGAGAAAGTAATTGAAAAACAAAACGAAGTCGAGTGGCTAGTCCCTTCTTCGCCATATGATATTATTTCAACGCATCTCTATAGAAGAATGCTTTCAAAAGTCCTTCTTCCAACACCTCTTCGTGTGGGATGGATACTTCGAAAATGGTGAAGTTTTGGAAAGGCTGCTTTCCAATCAATTTGTGAGAAAAAAACTTTCTATGAGTTTACTCGATTTTGTAGCTATAGCGACTTCTGCAGCGATGGGGAGACTATAAAACTGCTGATATGATTATGTTCTTATTGAATTTAGGAGACGATTTAGATGACTGGTCCCAAAAGAAATCTATTGAAGAACTTGAAAAGAATTTAACGAATAATATTTACGAGATATGGATTGAAAAAGAGGGCGAGCGCTTCAAGAAAAATGAGTAATCATGTTGAAGTAGGAGATATCTTCGTTGCAACAGAAGGTCAAGAAATATACTTTGACGGAAGAGTTGTCAATGGAAGAGGATACTTAAATGAAAGTTCGTTAACTGGTGAATCATTCCCGGTCGCTAAGAAGAGTGGGGATATGGTCTACGCTAATACAGTTGTAGAGCATGGCGAACTACTAGTAGAAGTGACGAATAAGCAACAAAACTTACGCTTGCAGCAAATTGTTCAGCTAATTAAATCAAGTGAATTCCATCAATCAAAACAACAAAAGCAATTAATGGAAAAAGCGGATGGATTAGTGAAATATAATTTCATAGGTATGGCGCTGACTTATTTATTCACTCGCTCAGTCTCTAAAGCACTCACTTTCCTATTAGTGGATTATTCATGTGCGTTAAAATTATCTTCACCAGCTACTTATTTAACAGCCATTAAAGCGGCTTCTAATCAGGGGATTGTGATTAAAGGATCTAATTCTTTAGATGAATATGCGCAAGTCGATACTTTTGTTTTTGATAAGACAGGAACATTGACAACTGGTATTCCAAAAATTCAACGAATTATTTCCTATGAGGGTTATGATGATGCGGAAGTTTTGCGAATTGCAGCTTGTTTTGGAAGAACATATTTATCATCCAATTGCGACGGCTGTTGTTAAGAAAGCAGAAGATGAGGGAATTGAACATGAAGAAATGCATGGGAAATTAACTCACGTAGCTTCAAAAGGAATTGTATCTTCCATCGATGGAAAAAGAGTGGTCATTGGTAGTCTAGAATTACTAGAAGAAGAACAAACTTTTATTTCGGAACAACAGAAGCAAGTCATAGAAGAATATAGTCAAATGTTTAATTTGCTCTATCTAAGTTACGATGGAAAATTAATTGCTATTTTTCTTATTGATACACCGCTACGCCCAGAGGCCATTGAATTATTGCATGAATTAAAGGAAAGAGGTAAGCAGATAGTTCTTCTTACCGGAGATACACAAAAACGTACGGAAACGATTTGTTCTCTCATTTCTTTTGATAAGGTCTACACTCAAGTAAAACCTGAACAAAAGCATCAAGTTATTCAGCAATTGAAAGATCAAAAGGCCATCATGTGTTGATGATTGGAGACGGAATTAATGATTCTGCCGCACTTTCTTTAGCAAATGTAGGGGTTGTGATGGCTGGAGCTTCAGATATCGCTCGCCAAGCGAGTGATATATTATTTTTAAAATGAACAGTTGACAGGACTACATGTGTTAGATACGATTACGGATCAATTGAATCATCAATTGGATTTGAATTTAAAAAATACAGTAGGAATTAATACTTTCTTGATGGGGTTAGGGCTAATCGATGTGTTATCTCCAAGTGTTTTGGCAGTATTGCATAATGTGACAACCACTTTTATTATTGGAAAGAGTTTGACATATATTTAAAAATAAAAAGCAAGGTGAATTCACCTTGCTTTTTATGATTGATAAATATTTTTATAAATGATTATTTATACATCCTGAAGTTGAACTTGCCATTTCTGAACGCTCTTCGCAGTGGTTTATTGACTTTCTTTTCATCACTTGTGATTCAAGAAAGTCTAATAAACTTTGCGGGCGAAAGACTACGAAGCAAAACGGATTCACACTGTGAATCCGTTTTTTACTTCGTCTTTCTGCCTCGTATCCTGGAGTTGAGTTCGTCTTCGCAGAAATCGCGTCCACTTCCCAACCCATACGCACATCGTTTTTAACGATGCTTGCGTTAGTTTGGTCCAGTGGTCGATTTCTAAGCGCGAAGACTCACATCCTGAAGTTGAACTCGGACTCACAGGACTGACGTCCACTTCCTGATATGTCCTCACGACTCGTTCCGAGTCCTTTGCGTCATATCAGTCCAGTGTTTCAGTCCTGGGCGTTCGTCCTCGTATCCTGTTATTCATACCCGCCGCCTTCTACTCCGTAGTACTCTTCAAGGAGAGGCCGGAGTTATAGATGTCTGTTGCTTTGTCGCCGACATAGCGCAAGTGCCAGGCTTCGGCTTGGTATCCAGTGATGGCTTCTTTTCCGGCTTGGAATCGGATAATAAATCCATACTCATGGGCGTGTGTGTGGAGCCAGTCGATGGCGTCCTTATTTTCTTCACCGTCTAGTAAATTCCCTGTTGTATCTAAGAGATCAAAGGCTAGTCCGGTTTGATGTTCGCTGTAGCCAGGTCTTGCGGAATACGTATCCGCAGCCTCTTTGCCTTCACGAGCGACATAATTGTTATAAAGTTGTTCTTGATATTCATAAGAGCGATATCCGCTGTAAACATCACTAATTGGATATTCCAGTTCTTGCATTTTTTGAATGAGTTTCTTCACTTGTGCCCCAGCGGTAGGATCTTCTCCCGGAGCGTAAGTCGAAGGAAGAGCGTGTTTCTTATTGACAACCATCTGATAGCCTAAAGAGACATCCGCCATCCCACTTTCTTGAGCAGATTGTTGTTTTTCTGTCGCTATGTCCTTAGTAGAGGATTCTTCAGAGGAAGCCTCTGTGCTAGAAGAAGTCGTTTTTCCAGTTGTCGTTGTGGTATTTGTTGTTTGCGTAGAGGTTGATGGAGAGGCCGTAGTTTCACTCGGATTGTTTTTTTGCGAGCAACCAAGAAGAACTAGGCTCAGTACAACCGCCGATAACAGTTGTTTTTCACGCGAATCATCCTTTCCTTGTTACTTATAGTGTAGCACAATCTGTGGAGGGTGAGAGGGAAATTTTTAAAAAATTAATGTTTCTAAAAAAATGCGAACAATGAAATGTAAAACTTTTGTGAATGACAATAAAAATCGTGAAAAAGCTTGCATTTTGCCAAAAAAATGGTATATTATTCGTTAATAAATTTAATCACTGGAGGTTTGTGCAATGTCAAAAATGGAAACAAAAATTTCAAAAAAAGAAGGGTACACATTTGACGATGTTTTATTAATTCCAGCAGAGAGTCATGTATTGCCGAATGACGTTGATTTGCGTGCAATTAGCGAAAAATATTCGTTTAAATATCCCTTTAATCAGTGCCAGCATGGATACGGTCACAGATGCGACGATGGCGATTGCGATTGCGCGCCAAGGAGGACTTGGGGTCATCCATAAAAACATGTCGATTGCCGAGCAGGCGGAAGAAGTGCACAAAGTAAAACGATCAGAGAGTGGCGTTATCATTAATCCATTTTTCTTAACTCCATCCCATAAAGTACAAGATGCGGAAGACCTCATGGCAAAATACCGTATTAGCGGTGTTCCAATCGTTGATGACTTAGAAACACGTCATCTCGTTGGGATTTTGACAAACCGTGATTTACGATTCATTTCAGATTATTCCATTTTAATTGACGAAGTAATGACAAAAAGAGCACCTTGTAACGGCTCCAGTTGGAACATCCCTCAAAGATGCAGAAGCCATTCTTCAAAAACATAAAAATCGAAAAATTACCTTTAGTAGATGACAAAGGTTGCTTAGCGGGCTTAATCACCATCAAAGACATCGAAAAAGTCATCGAATTCCCGAACTCTGCTAAAGATGAACATGGCCGTCTATTAGTAGCGGCTGCAGTGAGTATTACTTCGGATACATTTGAACGTGCAACAGCGCTACTAGATGCGGGTGCAGATGCCATCGTTATTGATACAGCTCACGGACATAGCACCGGAGTGATTCGTAAAATCAAAAGAAATCCGTGAAACTTTCCCAGAAGCTACATTAATTGCTGGAAATGTGGCGACAGCTGAAGGAACTCGCGCCTTATTTGAAACAGGTGTCGACGTGGTTAAAAGTCGGAATTGGACCTGGTTCCATCTGTACAACCCGTGTTGTTGCCGGTGTCGGGGTTCCGCAAATCACAGCGATTTATGATGCCGCAACAGTGGCTAAAGAATTTGGAAAAGCGATTATTGCAGACGGTGGCATTAAGTACTCAGGAGATATCGCCAAAGCCATCGCAGCGGGTGGACATGCGGTGATGTTAGGAAGCATGCTTGCCGGAACCGATGAATCTCCAGGGGAATTTGAAATCTTCCAAGGACGTCGCTTCAAGACATACCGTGGAATGGGAAGTCTAGCGGCGATGGAAAATGGTTCAGGGGACCGTTACTTCCAAGCGAAAAACGAAGCCAACAAACGCGTGCCAGAAGGAATCGAAGGACGCGTTGCTTACAAAGGGTCTGCAGCGGATATTATCTTCCAAATGGTCGGCGGACTTCGCTCTGGTATGGGGTATGTGGGGGCGCATAATTTAGAAGAGCTTCGCGAGAATACGCAGTTTGTGCGTATGAGTGGTGCGGGGCTAAGAGAAAGCCATCCGCATGATGTTCAGATCACTAAAGAAGCACCAAACTATTCAATTTCATAAGAAGACAAAAAAAGCTATTAACCGGCGATTGGCTTATATCCTTTCGGATGTTTCCTATAGTAGCTGTAATGGGGCACCGGCTCAAGCCTGTAGTCTCTCGCCTTTAAATCCTCAAAGACGGAGTAAGGAATAAATTCCTAACTCCGTCTTATTCGTTTTAATGCGTATTCCCATTACTGCTACTATAGGATCCGAAAGGACAGCAAATCGCCTCTTAATCGCTTATTATATGCGGTGAATAGTTGAGCTAGAAAGAAAATGAACATCATGTGTGCTTTTCACCACATACGACAAGCTGGTATTCTCTTTGAGAGTCAGGAAGGGGGAAGGATGTTATGTGTGCTTCTGAACTAAAAATACAAAAGTTTCGGAATGGAGATGGAGCTTTAATAAGGGAAGAATTAAGAAAATGTTGATGAAGTGGTACTTAGAGGGATTAGTGCCAAAGAAAAACGTTATAACTGGTGCGGTTTTGAGTTCGATTGGCTGTTGAAGTTTTGGTTTTGGAAAAATATTAGGAAAAAGGAAAAATTAGTTGTTTTTGAGTGGGTCATCGGGTTATGATGAACTTGTTTCTGAAAATTTATGAAAGCTTTGGAAGGAAGCGACAAGGATAGCGCCAGGCCTGTTTGAAAAAACAGGTGACGAGGAATGAGTTTATCGAAATACTCGGCGGATGACTCAAGGCAGTGCAGTCTACAGTTTCATACAAACCATTTTCGCAAGGGAATGACAAAATTGAAACGGCACCAGAAACATAATCAAAATTACAATAAGAAGAGGCGCCAATAGGACCTCTTATAAAAGGAGTTAAAAATTATGTGCGGAATCGTAGGATGTATTGGACACGACAGAATTCAAACTGTAGTGTTAAACGGATTAGAAAAGCTTGAGTATCGTGGATATGACTCAGCAGGATTATTTATTATGGACGAAGATGGATCAACACAATTAGTGAAACGTGTTGGACGTATTCAAAATCTTCGTGATGCAGTGGATGAAGCTATTCCAGCATTTGCAGGGATTGGGCATACTCGTTGGGCAACACACGGACCAGCGACAGAAAACAACGCTCACCCTCACCAATCACAATCAGGTCGTTTCACATTAGTGCACAACGGCGTAATTGAAAACTATGACGAATTGAAAAAAGAATTCTTAAGCGACGTTGACTTCAAATCTCAAACAGATACTGAAGTTGCCGTAAACTTAGTAGAATACTTTGCGAAAAAAGAAAACTTATCAGGAAAAGAAGCGTTCCGTCGCGCGTTGAAAGAAATCCGCGGATCATTCGCTTTCGGTTTATTAGATAGCGAAAAACCAGGCGTTCTATACGCAGCAAAACATAAGAGCCCATTATTAGTAGGGGTTGGCGAAGGCTTCAACGTAATCTGTTCAGACGCAATGGCAACAATCGCTGAAACAGACCGTTACATCGAAATCAAAGACGAAGAGTTAATCACTTTAACGGCTGACTCTGTAGAAATCGAAACAATCGACGGCGAACCAGTAGAACGTGCGCCATTCGTTGCAGAATTAGACGCAGACGATTTAGAAAAAGGGGCTTACGCTCACTACATGCTTAAAGAAATGGATGAGCAACCAGCCGTATTACGTAAAATCATCCAAAACTACCAAGACGAAAATGGTCAATTACAAGTCGATAAAGAAATCCAAGATAGCATTTTAGCAAGTGACCGCATTTACGTGATTGCCTGCGGAACAAGCTACCATGCAGGATGGGTTGGGAAAGCTTTATTAGAACAACTTGCTGGAATTCCAGTAGAAGTTCACTTAGCAAGCGAATTTGCTTACCACCAACCATTATTATCACAAAAACCATTCTTCATTTTCTTATCACAAAGTGGAGAAACAGCGGACAGCCGTCAAGCGTTAGTAAAAGTAAACGAGCAAAACTTCCCATCATTAACAATCACAAACGTGAAAGGTTCAACTCTTTCTCGTGAAGCAAGCTATACTTTACTATTACACGCAGGTCCTGAAATTGCCGTAGCTTCAACAAAAGCTTACACTGCACAAATCGCAGTAATGGCCGTTTTAGCAGACGCATTACGCGCTTCTAAAGGGTTAGAAGCTCCATTCGACATGAAGCATGACTTAGGTGTCGTTGCCGCTTCAATCGAGAGCGTATTATCAGACAAACAAGCCGTTCAAGACTTAGTGAACGAGCGCTTATTAGAAACTCGCAATGCTTTCTACATCGGTCGTCACTTAGACTACTATGTAGCAATGGAAGCAGCATTGAAATTAAAAGAAATCTCATACGTGCAAACTGAAAGCTTTGCCGCAGGGGAATTAAAACACGGAACAATCGCCCTTATCGAAGAAGGCACTCCAGTTATCGCATTATTAAGCGAACCAGTTGTAGCGAGCCACACTCGCGGAAATATCCAAGAAGTGAAAGCTCGTGGCGCTGTCGTAACAACAATTGCGATGGAAGGCGTTGAACAAGAAGGCGACGATATCATCGTTCCAGCGGTGCCAATCCTACTTGCACCAATCGTATCTGTAGTGGTAACGCAATTAATCGCGTACTACACTTCTCTAGGTAAAGGCTTAGACGTGGATAAACCGCGTAATCTTGCCAAGTCAGTAACAGTGGAATAGAAAAAATGGTGGACGGCTGTCCACCATTTTTTGTTTTCGAAGGACGCAAAATCCATTTGAAAAGAAGAGAAAATATAGCCCAAAGGGCTTAAAAATAAACTTCATACCGCTTCGGATATCTCCATAGCTGCGATAATAGCTGTACCAGGGGCGAGCCTAGGGTCTCGCTCCCTATCGAGCTTCAAACTGACTCTAGGAAATAAATTTCCAGAGTCAGTAATTCACATCGATTACAATCGCTATTATTGCCGCTATAGAATCCGAAGGGTATTCCGTTTATTTTTTATCCCAACGTTTGTGCCTTATTTCAAATGGATTTTGCTTCATTCGAAAGAAAGAGAGAGAAGAAAAACGAAGTTGGGTGCAGGAAACGCAGTCGCTGCAGGGGTGCGGTGATGAAGGGGCGTGACATGCGTTCAAGTGTTTCTCGCACTGTAACAGATGAGGGCGCTTTGCAAAAAGTTTGCGGATGTGCTTACTCGAACAAAATTCTGCTAGCAAAAATTGGATAAAGAGTGCAGACAAGATTACGGAAAAATCATGCGGATTTTTATAATCGAAGTGATGGGGGATAGCATTCGAAGTGAATTACGGACTCTTTTTAGAGTCCGTTTGAATCTCGAAAGTGCTTGAGACGTAGGCTCAAGCCGGTGCCCCATTACAGCGATTATAAAGAAATCCGCAAGGATTTGGAGTAATCTTGTTTTTGTGTTTCTTAGGGGAGTTTTTAGGCAGTTAATTAGTTCGAGCAGCACACAGACATTTTTTTGCGAAGGGGTGGCTCGTCTGTTACAATGAAAGGCAAAAGAGTTGAAAGGATGGACGCTCATGAAGGTTGTATTCGTCTGCCTGGGGAACATTTGTCGTTCGCCGATGGCAGAAGCTGTATTTAGAAAAAAATGGTTCATGAAGAAGGATTGGAAGATAAAAATTACGATTGATTCCGCTGCGACAAGTACGTGGGAGCATGGGAATCCGGTGCATCACGGCACTCGGAAGAAAGCTCGAGGAGAACGGCATTTCCGCAAAAGGGACTTGTGTCACGGACGTTGGATGCAACGGACCTGGACGCGGACTACATTCTCGGAATGGATGCGTCGAATGTGCGTAATATCCACGCTTTTGTCGATGGAAAATCGGATGCGACGGTGGCTCGCTTGCTAGAAGTAGCTGGAGTGCAGCGCGATATCGCCGATCCGTGGTATACAGGGGACTTCGATGCGACGTACCGCGATGTGACGCTCGGTTGTAAGGCGCTTCTAGAGCAATTGAAGCAGGAATTAAATCAATAGAGGTGTAGTTATGAAGAAAATTAGTGAACTAGGGATTACAGGGAAAAAGCTCCTAATTGAAGGGATTGCATTCCTTATTGCTGGGGTGTTGCTCCTAATCTACGGACCAAGCTTCCCAGAATTGATGTTACGTCTGTTTTTAACATTCTTATGGGCTCGTGAACTATGGAATTTCTTGTTCCGTTGGTTTAGTAAGGCGGCGGCAAAAGATCCATTATGGCTGAATGTTGCTAAATTTTTCCTTTACGGATTTTTAGCAGGAAATCAATTTTTTATCTCGCTTCCGATTGCGATTGTCAGTATCTTGATGGGGCTTAACGAAGTGATGAAAGCGGCCACTAGTGGCGTAACGTACTATATTTATGTCAAAGACGGTATCCGTCCGCGACTGCGCTTGCTCATTGATACCATTTGGCTCTCAGTTGTCGGGGTAGCGACTTTACTGGCTCTTGGGGGCGACGGCAACTTACAAATGTTCTTCCTTGCGCTTTATTTCATCGGGCTTGGGACTAGTAACATTCGTGACGGATGGTTCTTCGAGGCCGAAGTTGGAAAGAAAGTTTTGCGCAGGCATTTTCGCCAAGGGATTACCGCTTGTGTTAGCTGCGATTATTCCACGAGTAACCTTGCAGAAAAATCAATGATGCGTTGGAACTTGGCGAAGGCGAAACGGCTTCTGAAATTTACGATCGTTCCAAAGAAAATGCCGAACCAAACTTAGAAATGTTTATTCACGTCACAAAAAGATGGGTTCGGTGCGATCGGGGCATGTCGATATTTGTTATAAGGGACGCATTATTTCATTTGGGAACTACGATACGAATTCAGAACGCCTCTTTGGAACGATGGGGGATGGGGTTCTTTTTCAGTGCCGACCGTGAAAAAAATACATTGAATTTTGTAAACGCGAAAACCATAAGACCTTTACTGGGATATGGTCTCGCCTTGTCTCCGGAACAACTCGCAGCTGTCGATAAGGAAATCGCCAAACTGATGTCGCTGACAGTGCCTTGGGATCCACCACAAAACCGTGAAACCTAAGCGTCCTGGAATCGACAAAGAAGAACCGATGTATGCCTACAAGCTCAAAACAAGAAGCAGATGGCACGCTTGTATAAATTTACCTCTTCAAAATTCAAGACGTATTTTTGTCATGAGTACCAACTGCGTACTGCTAGCCGATACGATTGTCGGAACAGCAGGAACGGATATTTTAAGCGCCCGAGGGATTTATTTCCCCAGGGACGTACCAAGACTACTTAGATAAGGAGTTTGAGAGACCGCATAGTCTAGTCGTGACAAAGCGCGTCTATCAGTAAGAACATGGAACTTCAGGAAAAAGAATTCTTTATGAGGGAAGCGTTGAAGGAAGCGCAGAAAGCCTATGACCAAGCGGAAGTGCCAATCAGGGGCGGTTGTCGTCTCTGAATGGGTGAAATCATCGGTCGTGGCCATAACTTACGCGAAAAGGAACAAGACGCCACCCTTCACGCTGAAATCAAAGCGATTCGCCAAGCCAACCAACACCTTGGAAGCTGGCGACTCGAAGACTGCGAACTCTTCGTGACCTTGGAACCTTGCCCAATGTGTAGCGGAGCGATGATTCTCGCACGTCTCAAAAAGGTGACATTCGGCGCCTTCGACCCAAAAAGCGGGGACAGCCGGCACCTTTTATGAACCTCCTTCAAGACGAGCGGTTCAACCATCAAGTCGAAGTGGAACAAGGGGTCCTTGAAGAGGAATGCCAAGAAATCTTACGTTCTTTCTTCAAAGGCCTTCGTGAACGCAATAAAAAACGAAAACAAGAAGCCAAACAAGCACAGCAATCCGAGTAGGAGCTGTGCTTGTTTTTCTCTAATGAAAAACTTAAAGTTGTAATCGGTTGAATATACTTGAAAAATTGTTTTCATTTTTATATATTATTTTACATAATTTGTGAAAGGAGCAGATTGTATGAAATTATCAGAAAAACAAACGCAAGTATTAGGTTGGATTGCGACTTGTATGTCCGTTGCGATGTATGTTGCGTATATCCCTCAAATTATGAACAACTTAGCTGGGAATAAAGGGGACTTCATTCAACCACTCGTTGCCGCATTGAACTGCTCATTATGGGTGTACTATGGACTCTTCAAACCAAACCGTGATATTCCGCTAGCAGCTGCAAACGCACCAGGAATCTTCTTCGGTCTAGCATCTGCTTTAACAGCATTATTTTAATCTCTAAAACCAAGCACAGCTTTTCAAGTAAAGGCTGTGCTTTTTGATTAGATGGAGTATAATAAAGGCGATTCATTTCGGTAAAAGCTAAAAGAAAGGAGCATTTGTTTGAAAAAATATATCGAGCAACTTGAAAAGGATTGTTCACCAATCCAGAGCGGGTTCAAAGAGGAAGAAAAGAAGAGCCCTACAAGATTATCAAAACTACAAGCAAGAAGAAGTAGAGCAATTAGCACATCTCGCCTATCAGTCTGAGGTGTATCAAGTTCGAATGTATGGAGTCTTCCTATTTGGCTATTTATCACAAAAAGAGGAAATTCTAGCCTTTTATGAGAGAGAAAGTCTCCAAGGACGACAACTGGAGAGTGCAAGAAGTGTTAGCGAAGGCGTTTGACGAGTTTTGTAAAAAAGTCGGCTATGAAAAAGCACTTCCCGTCATCGATGAGTGGCTAACCCATCCACATCCAAATACAAGACGAGCGGTCACAGAAGGCTTACGGATCTGGACGAGCAGACCGTATTTTAAAGAACATCCTCATGAAGCCATCCGAAGAATTGCCGCCCTCAAAGAAGACGAAAGCGAGTATGTCCGAAAAATCTGTCGGCAATGCCCTTCGAGATATTAGCAAGAAGTTCCCAGAACTCATCGAAGCAGAACTAGCAACATGGAAACTGGATGGCAAGGCAATCAAGCAAGTCTATTCACTAGCCAGCAAATTCCTTCAATAAGAAAATCTCCTCACTAGATAGGACGCTTAAAGGGGTTTGACGTTTGAATTCTCATTTTTACAGGAGTAGAATAGAGGATATCGTTAAAAGTTTCAAAGTGAACTGGAGGAATATGGATGTCATTTTTAGGTTATAACAAAGGAGAAACGTTAGAATTCAATTACAAAAAAAGCGTGTGGATTATGGCTTTATTGCGGTCGCATTCGTGATTGCACTCGCGACGGTTGTAGGTGGAGAACAAATCATTAATATGCAGGTCTTCAGCATCGGCTATGTGGTGAGTTTCTTTTCCATCAATCTGAATAAAAAGTCCTTCATAAGTTTTCGGACGGACCTTCAACGCCTTTCCAACGAAAAGTATCGTTATACTCAGTGATTCTTTTATTCATTTTACTTGTACTCTTAGGAGGACCATTCTTCGAATCAGAAAAACTGGAGACTCATCTGGTTAGGTGCACTTCTTGCAACAGGGATCCATTTCTTCCCATACTACTTCGTCCATGGAAAATCAATGATCTTCCTAGGATTGGCATGCGTGATCAATGCAGCAGTCGGATACCTCTCCGCAAAGCTCCCTCGTGACCATCGCCTATATCGATGCCATTATTAAATTAGCCTTTGGACTTTACCTATTTTTCTTATCCAAACCATCCAAAGCATAAACTTATTTTAGAGAAAAAGCAGCAAATCAATCTGGTTTGCTGTTTTTGATTTTCCGCAGTTCCTTCGAAATCAAACAAACCATGACTTTAGTAATGGAAATCCATGACGAAAGTGCCTGTTGCACGACTCCTTAAAATGATTTAATAAAGATAACAAAAAGCAGGTAAGGAGAGTTCAACATGGAAAAAAAGAAACAAAAAGAAAATTCTCAATTAGCCAAACAATTATTTACGCTAGCCATAGTGGTAAACGTGTTAGCCTTTAATCCTTCGAATAGGATTGAAATTATATACAGGCGAATCATGGTTAAGTGTATTCGATGGGAATTTGTTATGGACGTTACTCCCATTGATGTTATTTTTTTCGATGAAAGAGACGAAGCAAAAAAAGCCAACCATCAGTAAGCACAAGCAAACATTTTTAGATAGTTTTTCCTTCTGGAGAGACTATCTTTTTAGTGTCTCTTTGCTATCCCTCGTCACGGTTTTTATTTTAGAAAACCAAGCAGTTTCAATTGAAAAAAAGAAACACCACATAGAGGTGCACGAAACTCCATCGTTTGCGGTAGGGAGTAGCCTATTTATTTCTTCACGTTGATTTCGAAGAAGCTTGCGGATTTTATAGTAGTAGTAACGTGTGACGCATTAAATGTGAATTAGCAGGAGTAGTCCGCTTGTGGACGTACTCCTGCTTTGAAGCTTTAAAGGTGAGAGACTCGAAGAGGCTCGAACCGGTGCAACGTTACCGCTACTATAAAATAATCCGCAAGCACTCGAAGAAATCAACCCCCGAAGGGTGTGCTTTTAAGAAGAGAAAACTATGTATGGAATACTCCCAGCATCTAACCGCAAAAAACGATGGGATAGTTTCATTTGCGACCTTTATTTTGTCGTTTCCACTAATTTCTTTCTCAAGCGTTATCTGCTTGCTTTTCAAAAAGAAGTTTTGTATAATAATACGTGCCGTTAGGCCATATGGCAATAGCGAACTTATGAATCGAGTCAGGTCCGGAAGGAAGCAGCTATAAGTAATGTTCGCTATGTGCTGTATGTACATAGAAGAAGATTCAGGCTGGACCAGAGGTTCAGCCTGTTTTTATGAGAAAGAATATCCAGTGGAGGGAGAGTGAGTCGCATGAAGAACCAGAATTTCCAAGAAGAAGCTAAACATCTAGAAGGTGTGAAAAAAAGCTAATGGAAGACAAAATTGCATCTCGAAGAAAAAAACGTCTGCAAGAACGCGACCTGGATATCACTAGACAAGATACAATTCAGTATGGAATCCAGCAATTAGAAAGACAAAAAAAGAATCTCCGTACTTTGGAAGAATTGACGTTCAATTTGGAAAAAGACGAAAAAGTAGAAAAATGTACATTGGACCAGCGACCTTCTTTGATGAAGAAGATCAAGTGCAAGTGTATGACTGGAGAGCACCCATCGCAAGTTTGTTTTATGAAGGAACCTTTAGGAGAGCTCCATTACGAGACTCCAAATGGGGCGCAAAAAGCACAAGCCTTCCTAAAACGCGACATCGTCATCAAAAAGGAACCTTACAGTCTGTTTATGATATTGAAAAATGAAGAATCGCTCTTAATGGAGGCCTTAGTGCACCGACGAATAAGGATGGGCATTTAGAAGGAATCACTGCAACGATTCAAAAAGAACAAAATGAAATTATCCGTCTGAACCCGAAAGACTGGCTCATCGTGAATGGGTGGCACGGAAGTGGGAAAAACGACGATTTTACTACAACGCATTGCATATTTGATGTATCAAGCCAAAGATAAGCGGATGAGCGATATGTTGCTCCCTATCACGCAACCAACTCTTTGCAAAAATACGTATCGCATGTGATCCCAAGTTTAACGGGAAGCGAGTTATACCAACAAACACTTGCGCAACATACGATTGAGTTATACCGCAAGATGTACTTGCATAAAACAACGACTTTAAGCCAAGTACCAACGCGTAAAGTGTACTTAACGGATAGTGAGTGGATTGCACTCGTTCATCGCAATCTCCAAGGGCTAACGGCGAAAAGACTTACCGTATCGAGCAATCGGGATTAAAGGACAAGCGGTCTTCACGATGAAAGACTACGAAAAACTCACTGAAAAATGTGAATGTGACCTTACCATTGCATCAGCAATTAACGCAAATGCAAACCGTCTTAGAGCGTACTTTTAAAAACGTCGTCTCAATAAATTCTTTATGTCCGAGAAGGCCAAAGCCGTCTACGAGTCTATGAATGCGATGCAAATCGAAGTCTTGATGAAGGATGTTGAGACGAAGAGTGAGGCAGAGTATTTCCAAGTGCTTGGACAAAAAGTTTTCGAAAAAGAAGTGCTTGAAGTGACGCAACAAGTAGAAATGTTCGCATTCGTGGACATCGCCTACTTGGTTCAACAATGGATGCCGCAAGCTAAAAGCGCGCCGACAAGAACTAGAGAAGATGGACAATGCGCCAATTCCGTTGAAGAAAATAGAAGGGTCTCGCCTCCAAGTGACGGCAGAAGGGATTCGCCTCTTGCAATATGTGGCGACAAGAGTCACTCCGGTTCGCGATTATGTGGGGTATAGTCATCTCTTTATCGACGAAGTGCAAGATGTGTCCTTATTATGGTTAGGCACCTTATCGAATTTTTATTTCCGTGCGAAATTCACGGTTGTTGGAGACACTTACCAGTCGTTTACGACGTCTTCTACGATTTTCACATTAGGAGCGCGCCATCCAGAACTGGTCGAACTCGTCTTTCCAAATCGGACCTTGATGAATCGCTCACTTGAAATCAGCTATCGTTGTACCGCACAAATTACACGATTTGCCAATGGAATTTTAAAATGGCCACTCGATAAAAAAATGTATTCCCACGTACGGGAAGCGAAGTAACGCTGTATAGCGATGCAGATGGCATGCAGCTGACGCGCTTGAAAGGCTTATTAGAAGAAAGTCCGCAAGTGTATCACACAACGGCGATTTTATGTCGAACGATGGAAGAAGCAAAAGCCTTACATCAATTGCTAAACGTGGAAGACATTGCGCTTCTAGAAGATAGCAGTGAGTCTCTTGGAAGTCGCTTTGTATTAACGACGATTCAAGTGGCGAAAGGGATGGAGTTTGACGAAGTGATCATTTGGAATGCGACCGATGAAGCGTATCATACCGCAAAAGAACAAATGATGCTGTATACGACTTGTACAAGGGCAAAACACCGTCTATCCCTCATTGTTCCAAAAGGGACAGAAAGTCGCTTTATTCAGACGTCACAGGCGCCGATGAAACGCGTCGAACAGTAGAATTTTTGAAGAATCTATACTAGAATAGAACTGTAAATTTTTAAAAAGGCAGGGAAGTAATATGGCTTATCAAGCATTATATCGAAAATGGCGTCCACAAACGTTCGATGATATGGTCGGGCAGAGTGCGGTGACGCATACGTTAAAAAAACGCGATTAGTAATCAAAAAACGAGTCATGCTTACTTATTTACGGGGCCTCGTGGGACAGGAAAAACGAGTGCCGCGAAGGTCTTTGCAAAGGCCATTAACTGTCCAAACCAAAAAAACGGCGAACCTTGTAACGAATGTGAAATCTGTAAAGGAATCACAAACGGAACGATTGGCGACGTGATCGAAATCGATGCGGCCAGCAACAATGGGGTTGAAGAAATCCGTGATATTCGTGACAAGGCGCGTTATGCACCAACACAAGCCGAATACAAAAATTTATATTATCGACGAAGTGCATATGCTCTCAACAGGAGCGTTTAACGCACTCTTAAAAAAACCTTAGAAGAACCGCCTCAAAAGGTCATCTTCATTCTCGCAACGACGGAACCGCATAAAATTCCAGCGACGATTATTTCTCGGACGCAACGGTTTGACTTTTAGACGCATTACGTCCCAAGAAATTATCGACCGCTTGGCGTATATCCCTAGACCAAGAAGGCATAGAGTACGAAGCGGATGCCCTCAGTGTAGTGGCTAGATGTGCCAACGGAGGAATGCGGGACGCTCTTAGTCTACTCGATCAAATGATTTCATTTGGCGATGGGAAAAGTCACGTTTGAAGAAGCGATTCAAGTGTCAGGAAGCCTGACCGATGACTTAATGATTGATTTTGTAGCGGACTTACAAGCGCAAAAAGCAGAAGAAGCTTTGGAGAGCTTACAACAACTCTTTAAAATGGGGGAAAGAAGCAAGCCGTTTGGTGGAAGAATGGCTAGAATTTGCTAGAGACCTCCTCGTAGCTAAACAAAGTGGCGAGGCAGTCGGTCGTAGCGAACGCTTTTTGCAATTTAAAGACAAAGTGGATGCAAGTTTCTTATATCGCTTTGTGGAAGCTTTAAACCAAACGCAACAAGAAATGCGCTTCACCACAAAAACCAACGATTTCACTCGAAGTCTTAACGATTAAAATGGCACAACCACAAACAAGTGCCACACCTAGAGCAATAGAAGCGCCAAGTAGCGAGGAAGTGGAGCAATTGCAACAACAACTCGCGCAGTTACGTCAACAAATGTCAGCATTGATGAACGGAGGAAGCGTTCCTTCTTCGCAACCGACTCCGCCAAAACCAGTTGCAAAAAGCACCAAAAGCAAGCTTCAAGCCGAATGTGTCGGCCGTGAACAAAAATTTTGATGGAAGCGACCAAAGAAGACATCGAAAAGGTGCGCGACTTATGGGGCGACTTGCTCAGCTGCTTAACGCCGCAACAACGAGCGCTGATGAATCAAGCACAACCGGTTGCTGCAGGGCCAAATGGGTTTGTAATGCAATTTATGTATGAACATATTTGCGGACTGGCCGAGACGACGGTAGGGATTCCATGAAGAAGTTCAAGGACATCTCGAACGCCTCGGAGGCTACAGCGGAACCTTTGTCGGAGTCACGAGCGAACAGTGGCAACAAATTCGTTCTGATTTCGTTCTCGAACGCAAGAAGAATAAAGAAGGCGAAGCGGTCTCTCATGTGACGGAAGCACCTGTTGTGGAAGAGTCGATTTCTGAGGAAGAACAAGAATTTAAACAAAAAAAGTACAAGATACGATTGAGCTTTTTCGGAGAAGAGTTCGTTCAAATTGAAGAATAGAAAAAAATACGAATTAACGGAGGTACAACCATGCGTGGAATGGGAAATATGCAAGGCATGATGAAACAAATGCAAAAATTGCAAAAACAAATGGCACAAGCTCAAGAAGAGTTAAAACCAAACAGAATACACTGGAACTTCTCAAAGTGATTTGGTAAAAGTAACGGTAAACGGAAAACGCCAAGTCTTAAACGTGGAAATCAAACCAGAAGCAGTTGATCCAGAGGATGTAGAATTATTACAAGACTTAGTGTTAATGGCGACAAACGATGCGTTAACGCAAGCAGAAAAAGCCAACGACCAAACAATGGGTCAATTCACTAAAGGATTAAATATCCCAGGATTTTAATCAATGGAGGTTGGAGCATGCATTATCCAGAACCGATTGCACGATTGATGGACAGCTTTATGAAGCTACCGGGGATTGGTGCGAAGACGGCTGCACGACTTGCCTTCTTCTGCATGGATATGCGTGAAGAAGACGTATTAACTTTTGCGAATTCGCTTATTAGCTGCAAACGTGACTTACGAATGTGCTCGGTTTGTGGCAATGTGACGCAAGAGGATCCGTGCGAGATTTGTGCGGATACAACGCGCGACCGTACGAAGATTCTCGTGGTGGAAGATGCCCGAGATGTGATGAGTATGGAGCGGATGAAGGAATACAAAGGGCTCTATCATGTGCTTCACGGGGTGTTGTCTCCGATGGAAGGAACAGGGCCGGATGATATTAATATTATGTCCTTGATTACGAGGTTGCAGGACCCGGAAGTCAATGAGGTTATAATCGCGACTAATGCGACAGCGGAAGGTGAAGCAACTGCCATGTACTTATCCCGTCTCATCAAGCCAGCGGGCATCAAAGTAACGCGTCTGGCTCATGGGCTAGCGGTCGGCAGTGACATCGAATACGCAGACGAAATGACGCTCTTCCGCGCCATCGAAGGACGAAGAGAACTATAATAAAATCTATTGATTCAATGAAAATGAAGGTTAAGACGTTGTCTTAAATCGCCCTCGGGGGACATCTTCATAGTGATGATAGTAAAGGCATCGGATTGAGCCAAGGTCTCAATCCTACCAAGCCTCAAAGAGCCACAGGAGAATAAATTCTCTTGTGGCTCTATTTCGCATTGGTTGCTTTCTCTTTACTATTCTCACTATAGAGTCCCCGAGGGCTTTTTTAAGCCAACGATACGGCTTTGAATCAATAGATTTTATTTTACCTTCGATGAGGCGGGAGAGTGCGTTTCGATGGGGTGCGGGGCTAGCGATGAGTCAGGCGTTACTCTCTGAGACTTGTGAGAGGGACAAGTCATGTTGGTGCTTGCCTTCCGGTCTTGGGAAGGGAGAAACGCGAATGTCTTAAATCGCCCTCTAATTCACATCGGTTACTGTTCGCTATTGTTGTTACTATAGAATCCGAGGAGGGTCGTTTCCAATCGTGCAGTGTCAACCTGTTTTTATTTTTTTGCTTCGATGAGGCGGGAGAGTGCGTTTCGATGGAGTGCGGAGCTAGGATGAGTCAGGCGGATTACTTCTTCGAGTTTGTGAAGGGGACAGGAATGGCAGAGCTTGTCTTCCAGTCTTAAAAACTGGAGCAACGCGAGGAAATGGTTTTCTAGAGTCCATTTGTTAAGAAGGTCCGTGCTGTTAATCTTGAAATAGAAATATGCTATAATGAAGAAAAATCTCAAAGATAAAAACGCAATATGCATTGTCACGATGTGTTAGAACTGGTAGGAAGCCCAGTCGTCTCAAAATGATAGCCATTTAGGTAAGTAACCCTGTCCCCTCCGGGTTGTCCATTCTTTGATTGTATATAAAGGAGGGACTGTTATGGAAAAGAGTAACAGTGAAATTAACGGTTTTTTTCGAACATCCTTTTTGGGTGGGCGTTTTTGAACGTGTCGAAGAAAAATCGATGGTCAGTCTGTAGAGTTGTTTTTTTGGTTCGCAACCAAAAAGATTATGAGGTGTACGAGTTTGTTTTACAACAGTATCGTCATCTGAGATTCAGTACGGATGAAGCGGTTGAGGTCAAAAGAGAAAAGGCAAATCCGAAAAGAGTACAAAGGGAAGCTAGAAAACAAAGCAAACAAATTGGAATTAGTTCAAAAATCTCAAATGGCCCTGCAGCAACAAAGAGAAGAAATGAAATTGGAAAGAAGAGTTGAAAGCAAGCAACAAAGAGAATTAGAGAAAAAAGAGAAAGTTTCAATTAAAAACAAGAAAAACGAAAAACAAAAAACATAGAGGAAAGGGGCTATAGAATGAAAAAAATAGGACAGATTAATTTTGGGGGTATCTTATACATTCGCGAGGGTGTAGGCGAAGTGGGGGCAGAGATGGTATAATTGGGAAAATAAAGTAAAAAGGCATGTTCCAGGAAGGGGAAGGCAGTGAATCAGTTGTTTAGAAGTGTTCTGTCGAAGAAGACGGTTAGTCGTTTTCGTGAAATCGTTGAGTTTTTAGCTGAAAAAGCAGAGATGACAGAGGAGGTTCCGGAAAAAATCGAACGGAATCCTGTTGTGCCAACGGTTATCGTGCTGGCACTTGCCATCATTTTCTATCGGAGTTCGTTTACTTGGGTTCCGTTTCAGACATTGTTGGAACAGTTTGGATGGTTTTCTATCGGAATTCCCGTTCTCTTTATTTTGATTTGTGTTAATTCGGTCTTATTTTTAGATCAATTATGGATTCAAAAGGATTTAAAACAAGAATTAAAAAACTTAGTGTCTTTTGCTGAGCAGGTAGTTGCTCGCTTGAGGGAAGAGGGGCGTACGGAACTGGCAGAGGATATCGAAGATGTAGAAGTGCTGATGGCGGACTATAAGGACCGATTTGGATTCTAGGAGGAAATGAGATGAGATTATGGCATGAAGACTTGATTGCAAAGCTCCCGCGTCCGCAACTCTTGGGGCAACACCGTGAATGTTGTGCCCTTAGAGGAAATGGATGGGGCAAGAAGCACGCAACGGTGGATTATGTTTTTACGTATCCTCCGTATGTGCTCTATCAATATCATAGGCTGATTATGGATGAAATGGAGCACCGTGGGTATAATGTGACTCCTCTATGGAAAGAGGCGTCGTACCGGGGTAAAGTGTGTCCACCGTATACCGAAGTTGTGACGTGTGAGTGGAAGCATCCGTTATACAAAGAGCATGATGATGCGTATTACAAAGAATGTGTGGAGAATTTAGCACAAAAAGGAATTGTTCTAGGAGGAGAAGACCATGAAGTTTTCGTTTCATAATCGCATTACGAATCAACAGTTAGCGCAGTTTCGTTATTTGACTGACATATTGACGCAAGAAGCAGGTGTCACACAGGCGAAACCAAAGCGTGCAGAACAAAAACTGGCTACGATTGATTTATTACGGGGTTTCTAGGCTATTTCTTTATCAAGACCGAAATCTTCAAAGCACCGACAATGGCCCTCGTCGCTCGTGTAGCACAGGAGCCGGGATTTGTCTCCATCTCGCTTTTAGTCTTGTTTTTTGCCGTTCCACTCTTCTTCCTTTGGTGCCTACTTCTTTTTCTAAAGCAAAAATTTTATGAAAAAGAAATCAGTGGACTCATCGTGCTGGCCAAGAAGAGCATGGCGATTTTAAAAGAAACTAACCGCATAGATATGGACGATGACATCGAAGACGCGGAGTTTCTTATCGCAAACTATGAAAAGAACAGCTTATGAAGGTATGAAATTCATTGATAGGATGGATTTGTAAAGGGAGTTTGTTTATATGCTTGGGCGAAGAGTAGCTGAATGTAATTAAAAAAACACCTTCAACTAACCATCAGATTGAAGGCAATGAAAATGCAAGCCCCAGAGTTAGGGTTAGGAATCATAGAGGTCTAAACATAGAAAGATAATAAAATCGGCTTTCTGTGGTGCTACGTGCACTTACAAGAAAGCCGATTTTTGTGACGAAACTATAAAAGGGAATTTCGATAAACGGAAGTATGCAAAAAAATAAACAAAAAGGCTTTAGTTTTCTGTTTATCTGCTTAGCCTAAGATGAATCAAATGGCATAACTACTCAATCAAAAAGGATGTTACAGCTGCTCAAACATTATTGTTAGGAGGACTATAATCAGGATTATAAATCTAATTTATCCCTTCTGATTCCATTCAAATAAAGTGTCCAACCAATCAAAAACGACATTATGAGCGAGTCTCAAATTGTTGACTTGGCAATGAGCATCCGCACCACTTTCCGCTTCAAAAAAATTTGAAGTTTAGTTTGCGAATTTTTAGACTTAAGTGCTTCAAAAATCACTTTGGTTTGGTGTTGTAATTCGGCGCCTTCACCCTCTCCCATGATAAATAGGCAAGGACACTGAATCTTTTGATAGTCCACAACCTTTGCACGGTTAAACACTTCATTAATAGCACTCTTAAAATCAGAAGTACCAAACTGCCAAGCATATTTTTTTAAGATTTAAATCCGCAGACTCATTCAAACTTCCAGCTAACTTTAAAAGGATATTCATTAACCAACTTGGAGTTTTTTTAAGCTTGCCCCAAATTCTTTTCTAAAGATTTCCGAAACGTCATAAATGGGAGTGCTTGCAATCCATGCATGTATTCTTGTATCTTCTTCGACAGCTTGTGCGGTAAAAATATCCCCTCCGCTAACTCCATAAATAGCTAGATTGTTCAGCTGAGGATTTCTCACTTCTAACCAGTCTATGCACTGTGAAATTGGAATAGAGGCATTTACATCAAAAAGTTAAACCTCTGCCAGGGTTGGACCCTTGACCAGGTAGATCAACCATTAAAACATTGTAACTTCGCATCCAGCCTGGATAGCCAGCAAAGTAAAATAAATCTTCGCGATAGGTATCTCCACCACCAACCATCATCAATGTTGGACAATGATTACCACTGTGAAGATAATAGCCCGGCAAATAGGAATCTTGATAATGAATCGATAATTCTTCGACTGGGGCTCCTAGTGATTGAATGGCATTAGAAAACGCCGTCTCCATTTTATGAACGGTAGGCAAATATTCGTCAGAAAAAGGATTGATAAACTGAACTGCTGAGCGAAGGGAATAGGTCTGTGCTAGATAATATTGTGCCTTTGTTTGCTCACTCAAACCCGAATGACTTACTTTTTTTGTTCAAGATAGTTTCCATGCGATAAAAATATTTTTTTCCAGTTATCTGGTTTTTGGTGATTTGCCCAACTCTTGGGCAAGATAATAAAGTTCTCCGTGAGAAAAACCAAAAACTTCACCTATACCTAACAACCAATTAAAGAAAAAATCCGTATCTCCATTTTTGAAAAATATTCGAGTAGATTGCCTTTTTAAAATAACTTCATTTTTCTTTCATAACGCGCCTCTTATACTTAGGATATTCCTGTTTTTTTATCATACCATATCGATGAATCTTTAATACATTTAAATGTTCGAAGATTGATTCAAGCTTTATTTACAAAGGTTTTTAACTATCTGGTCATATTCATTTTCCGTATGTTTATGGTACAATATAAGCAATTCTCGTTACCAATAGATGATAGAATTATTTGATGAGGAAAGTACATAATGTACGCTTCGGAGGTACAACATCAAAAACGTTACGGTTCCACCTTAAATAAAAGAACTTTGGTAACTTTTAACTATATTGAAAGTGTTAGAAAAAAAATTAAAAGAAACCAACCGCACAGATATGACGACTGACATCGAAGACGCGGAGTTTCTGATTGCGGATTATAAGAAGAGATTCGAGTTTTAGGGAGATACGAAATGAAATTTTTTAGAAAAGCGATTAGACAAAGACGATTAACGAGGATGCGGGAATTGCTTACAGCGGTGATGACGCAAAATAATAGTGAGAATCAGCTTCCTGAGGATGGAAAAATTATCAGAGGTCTTGTTTTTGCAGTAGAACTCATCGTAGTAGGTTCGCTACTTATGAATCCAGACATCTTTGATTCGGGAGGAGCTTTTATTCTAATGGGGCTTTTTTTCCCACCGTTTTTACTGTTTGGGATTTTACTAGGGATGGGTACGCTACTCCTCATTATAGGGGTCATTTATTTGGTTCATTATTTCAGGGTAGAGTCCTATTATCAAGAGTTTGGGATGTTAACTGAACTCGCCGAGGAAGAGATTTCTGTATACAAACAAGATCCACTGATTCCAATGAGTGAAGAAGCTGAAAGACTACTGTACTACATGGAAGAGTTGAAGTTAGAAACAGAAGTAACTAATGACAAGGGAAGTAAATAAAATTTGGGGAATAAAAGATGAAAAGAAGATTTGAAGAGGGAAGAATTGATAGACTACAACAATTAGTCAATGAAGTGGTGGCTTTATCTGGTATGGAAGAAAAGACGATTGAAGTGCGACCATATAGATATATTCCAAAGATACTTTTTAATATTTTAATGATTGTCGAAATCTATAATATATGGTCATTAAATTATAAAAATAAGAGGATTCTTTCATTTCTTGCAAGTTTGGTATGAAGGAAATCAATACGCTGTGAAATATGCTCTGGAATATGTTAAATATGAACCTTATATTATCGTAGTTCTTCCAATGATGATGCTCTTTTTATATTACTTGCAATTGTATATCCAAAAAAGAGACGTGAAAGATGTGATTGCAAGAGCGGATGAAAAGCTCGCAAAATGGGAACGCATCCCATCTGCAGAAATCCCGCATGCTGTAAAGGCATTAAAATATCATTTAGAAGAGTTACGATTAGACTACGATTTGTTATAGAAATCAGTAAAAGGAATGTTGTTAAAAATGAGAGATTTTTAGAATGGAAGAACAGCGAGAGATACCCAAATCTTACTACAAACTTTCCGAAGATCAGCTTGATCGATTAAGAGATCTATTGAAGAAGGTTTCTATAGAAAATAGTCCGCCACAATCATTGCCGCGTTCATTGAGAAAAATGAGAGAGGGTCTCTTTCTTGGTGAGTTGATAATGATTGGGGTACTTTGTTCCACTGCTTTTCCGCTAGTAGCACTAACTTTTATAGTGGTTTTATTACTAGGAAATATAGAGGGGATAAAGTATATACTATTCATTAATCTAATGGCTTGGCCGCTAGTATTGATATTTTGGGTACTTCCACTTTTAGTACTTATTTTTAGTATCGGATTTATTCGATTTTCTAAGCAAAGAGAAACAGACAAATTAATGAATGCGGGCAATTGGCTTATTATGAATTCCAAAAATATACCTCGAGATGCTCTCTCGCAGGAGATGTTATCCTTAAAATATTTTATGAGTGTTATGAAAAAGTGGTACTGATTATAATCAAAATGATAAACAAAGAGAAGATTTCAGAATCCAGCGATTAAAACAGCTGTTACGAAAGATAAACCCTAAAAGAACAGACATACCGGACTCGAAATGGGGAAGGCTACAACTTGTTAAGAAATGGATAGTGATAGCAGACGTTATTTTTGGCTCAGTTCTATCCTATCATTTGATGTTTAGAGGTTCTATCTTCTTAAGATTTGAAAAGACAGTTGCTTTTGTTCACTATACTAACAATAGGAATTATTATTATTTATAAATGGCTGCTTCAGTTCCAGAAGAAGAAAGCAAAACAAGAGCTTGCGGAATTGTTACAGGTCGCAACAGCGGAAGCAAAAAGAATCAAGAAACAACAGTTAGAACTCTCAGAAGAATTGATTCAAGAGTTGGATGATTGTGTGTATGAATTAAGGGAATCATACGGAATGACGGTTTAAAAAAACATTTGGCAGAGGCAAAAAAACTTTGAGGAATCTCTTAAAGGGATTAGAAGAGAATATGACATAGAAGAATTTATGTGATAAAAAGGAACAAATTACGGGATTAGGGGGATTTATGAAAAAGAAAAAAAGGATTGAAGAAATTCAGCTGGCACGACTAAGAGAATTGCTAATTGCGGCGATTCTAGAAGAATCAGGGGAAGTGGTTGCACTTCCTCGTGCTTCAGTAATGCCAATTATCTTAAAAAAACATTTTAAAAAAATATTCTTGACAATATTAACTGCATTCATCTTCCTGGTTTCTCTACCAGGTTTTTGAATTTTGGTTTCAGAGGTTGGTTACACATCCTTTAGAATTTTTAAAGGATATAATTGAGTTTAATCCGTTTTTAAAAATATATGTAAATATTTTTTTATCATGGGACTGGGACTTTCTCTATGGGAACATATAGCATTTAAAGGAGAGCAGGCACAAATTGTCCGTATAGCGAAAGAAGAAGTTTTAGAATGGCAAAACTTTACCGACGAAGAACTTCCAAATAGTGTAAAAAGAATTAAAAACAGTATTTGGCTGGAAATGATGATGCGTTCAACATCGAAGAGTCACGTGAGCCGGTTATAAAGTCATTAATACGATTATTTCAAGAAACGTTTCACAAAAAGATATTTTCTGTATTACGTCTTCAGTTAGTGAATATTTTATCAGAACAACAACAAGACGCCTCTAAGTTGCCAAAAGGTGTGCCTTACCGTCTGTACCTTCTGATTAGGATCATTCATAATATAGTGCTGTTCGGTTGTTTGGTTGGCACTATTCCAATACTAGGTTTATTCACTAAATCATACTATGATGCCATGATTATGCTTGCTTTCTTTGGGCTTCCAATCGGCATGATATGGGTGTTATATTTTGGAATCTCTTCTAGCGTTCATGAATATCGAAAAAGAGCTTTTGATAACCTATTTGAGATTGCTCGTGCAGAGGTTGCAACGTACAAGGATGTTGCTGTGGAAGATGTTCCAGAAGAAATCAAGCACCTTCAAAGCTTTATAGAAGTGTTAGAGTCGAAATATCATATACCGGGAGAAAACTCAGGATGGAAGAAAACCGAGAAATAATCAAGTCTTACTACAGACTTTCTGAAGACCAGCTTAGTAGATTAAAGACGCTTCTAGATAGAGTAGTAACCAAAGAGAATTTAGATATAACCGTTCCTTATACGGATGCAAAGAGACGGAAAGTAGCCCTCGATGTTGTTGGCGTTTTTTTGCAATCATTTTATCGTTGACGGGGTTTGGAACCGTCCTGTTATCCGTGGTCGCGATTATTATCCCGCCAGTACTGTATTTTGTCCTTCTGGTTATTGCTACTTTATATTTATGGCTCATCTGGGGGATTCCCATTTTAGGAATTCTTTTTTGCAACGGATTTATTCGTTTCTCTAGGCAAGAAGAAACAAACGAATTTGTCACTGTTGCCCATATGATTCTTTTCTGAAGTAGAGGATGCGCATCGAAGTTCTCTTTCGCAGGAAGTTTTACAATTAAAATATTTTATGAGTGCTTTGAAGCAAGAAGCGGAATCGCAGCCAAAGGACAAACCAAGAGAAGATTTCAGAATCCGTCGTCTAAAAACAACTACTACGAGAGATAAACCCAACAAGAAAAAGATTTACCGGAATCAGAATGGGGGACTTCTAAACTCGCGCTCAAATGGGTTGTGCTTGCGAGTAGCATTTTATCTTTAGTGCTTGGATTGCGTTTTTTTGTATGTCTTTTTTTGAAGGCTTTCCAACTATCAGCGGCTTCGTTTGGTTCATCCCTACCGTTTCTAGGGGTGCAAGTAGGAATTATCATTATTTATCTATGGCTGCTTCAGTTCCAGAAGAAGAAAGCACAACAAGAGCTTACGGAATTGTTACAGGTTGCAACAGAGGAAGCGACAAGAATTAAGGAACAACAGTTAGAACTCTCAGAAGAGTTGGTTCAAGAGTTGGATGATTGTATGTATGAATTAAGGGAATCATACGGAATGACGATTTAAAAAGGAATCTTTTGGGGATAGAAGATACGACCTTTGAACGTCAGGAGGAATGACAACGAAAATCGAAACGGAAAGTGAAGGAAGTGCGCACTCTTGACGGTTGCCGAAGAAGCACTGAAGGCATTTCACGGAATCGAGAACGACTACGTCAAAAGAGCTCAGTTCTTCGTTAAAAAAATACAGAACTTATGGGTTATAAGGCTACTTTAAAAATAAAGAGATTTAAAAACAGAAGGAGTAAGAATGAGGAAGAAAGTCACACAAGAAACAGCCAATCAACTCGAGAATTATTGGAGAAGGTGATTTCAGAAAGAGAAGATGCGGTACCTTTGCCGAAAGATCATCAAATAGCGCGTATACTATGGCCCGTATTCGCTCTTTGTTTTGCAGGTGTCTATTTACAAAATACGTACATCTTTTTTCTTATAAGGGATGCAATTGAATATAGTTCTCAACTGGGTGTTTGGAAAACGCTCGAATTCTTGGTAGTCACCCTGAGTTTACGTTTCTGGACGTGGAGTGTTCCTTTTATCGTTCTAGGAGCTGTCTTTTTCTGGAGACGTCATTCTTTCAAGAAGGAATTCAATGCTTTAGTGGAACGGGCAAAGGAAGAAATCACTCTCGGGAAAAAGAAACCACTCGAGACAAATCGCACCCTTGTAAAAGGACTAGAAGGCTTTTTAAAAACATTGCAAACGGAATATCAGTTTGAACAAAGAATAAGGTAACAATGTAAAGGGGTTAGGTAGATGATCTACAAAACATTATTGTTTGATTTGGATTCGACGGTTTGGGATTTTCATTCGGCGGAGAATTACGCGCTGACGAAATTGCTGGAGAATCAAGGGGTCAGTGAGATAGAGAAGTATATTGAGGTGTACATTCCGATGAATCGTGCGATGTGGCGCTCGCTGGAGAAAAACGAAATCACCCGTGAAGAGTTAGTGGGGACGCGTTTTGCCAAGTTATTCGACCATTTCGGTTTGGAAAAAGACGGCCACGAATTAGCATCAGAATATGAGGCCATCCTCTCCACTCAAGGGCAAACCATCGACGGTGCGGAGGAAATGCTGCATACGCTTAGCAAGGCAGGGTATGAACTCTACGCAGCTACGAATGGCATCACGACGATTCAAAAGGGACGCTTGGAGCATTCTCCGGTTACGAAGTATTTCAAAAAAGTGTTTATCTCGGAAGAATTAAAAGTCGCAAAACCAAGTCCGCTCTTTTTCGAACGAGTGGCAAAAAGACATCCCGGATTTCGACAAAGAGACAGCGGTGATGATTGGGGATTCGCTCACAGCCGATATCCAAGGCGGGATTAATGCGGGAATCGACACGATTTGGATGAACCTAGCGCGTAAGGAGAACCGAACGGCGGTAAAACCAACCGTGGAAGTCCGTAGCTACGCGGAATTATTAGAATTTTTAGTATAAATGAAAACGACTGCGGGAATGTCTTGCGGTCGTTTTTGCAAACAGAACAGTTGAGCTTTCAAGGGGAAGCGGGTAGACTACTAAAAAGGGCAAAAGACCTCTACCAGAAAAAGAAAGATGGAATTGATGAAACAACGATTGAAATTACTAGGAACACTATTTGCGGTACTCCTACTAGGAGCATGCGGACTACTGACAGAAAAACACGGAGGCTCCTACGACAACAACTGAGTCAAGAGACCACGCAAGCCCTGCGCGTGGAAGTGAAAGCAGATCGGTACCTATACCGTGAAGGAATACACCTTTGTTAGTAACGGGAAGAAACTCTATGCCAGAGCGTACATTCCATATGTTCAAGGACAAGTTCCTTTAGTGGTCTATAGCCATGGACTCGGAGCCAGCGTGGAGCACGATGAAGAAGTACAGAAAACCTTGGCGAAGTCCGGGGTGGCGGTGTTCAGCTTTGAATTTGCCGGTGGATCTTCTTCCTCCTCTCCAAAAAGCGAGGGGGCCACGACGGAAAATGTCTGTTCTAACCGAAGTGCAAAACTTGCGAGATGCCTTGCAATTTGCAAGTTCCCTCCCGTTTGTCAATACGGACCGACTCTATTTAATGGGAAGCAGTCAAGGCGGATTCGTCTCGGCACTCTTGGCGCAAGAGGCGGCAAATTTAGCGGGAGTCTTCTTGCTCTATCCAGCGTTCTCCTTACCAGACGATATCAGAAGTACCTTCGCGAGCCTAGACGCAGCCCCCGAAACGTTTAATCTTCTAGGGACAAAAATTAGCAAGAAATACTTAGCCGACGTCTATCCAATCGACGCGTATGAGGGACTGGGCAAGATTAGTTCACCCGTCCATATTTATCACGGCGCGGATGACTTTATCGTGCCCATCACTGCTTCCAAAAAGCGGTGAAAACCCTCAAGGACGCACGATTAACCACCCTAGACGAAACCGGACACTCCCTCACAGCAGAGCAACAAGCACAAATTGGACTAGAAATTGCCGATGAGATTTTTAATGGGATGAAGTAAAAGCGACATAGAAAAATTAAATACAACAAACAGGAGAAACCAGGGCGAGGGGCTCTGGTTTTTGTATAGTTTCAATCAAAAACCACTGGCTAGTGAGGCACCCCAAAAGTTAGATTTTGTGTCTAACTTTTGGGGTGCACTTCAATTCAACTTGGAGGTGTTTTTATTTAATTCTCATTTACGGGGTTCAGTGCCAAAGGTTATGAAGTTTGGGCAAGAAAACATAATATCAAAAACAATGGCAGATTCAATAATTAAATTAAGAAAAACAAGGCATTAATTCCATTACCCAGCTCGATGATCTAATCAAAAATCTGCCGATGATAGACAAGATTTGTTACATAAAAATAAAGAACATTGAAACTAAAATGAAGAGTTTATCTCAAGATATGGAAAAATATAAATACTATAAATAAGTATCGTGAAATCTATAAATACCACAAGAGAAATCCTGAAGATGAACAATTTGCAGAGGAGTATTATAGCGAACTTTCCGTATATAAAATTGCCACTAAAGAAATTTTAGAAAAACTATAAAAAGCTACCAAAAACAAAAAGAAATACTATCAAAACTCGATAAATTGTAAGAAAAAGAACACCCTTTATGCAAGAGTATTCTTTGAATAAAGAACAATTTTCTGACCTTGTTCAGTATAGGAAAAAAACTATGAAAAATTATTATGGGATAGAAGTGGAGAGATAAAAAGCTATAAGCGTTGCTTATATTTATTAAAAAAAGACTTGACACAATTCGTTTACAATAGTAAACTTGCTTTTGAACATAGTTGTTCACATCTGTAAACAACTAGGTGGAAAGAAGAATGAGCACAATACAATTTAATACTTATATCACAGATGCAGAAGATATTTTTAACCGTATTTGCAATAAGAAAGTCGGAAATGTAATAGGAAGCATCATTTAAGATCATGTTTTAAGCTTCGATGATATAGATCGACTAGAAAAAATATTAGAGATGAAAAATCTTTCGCAGTAGAAGAAGTGGATTGCAATTGTCCAGAAGGACAATGCGAATGTCATTTACATCATCATTAAGTATAAGGAGGAATTTAAAATGAATAATGACAACAGATATTCGTCCCATAATCACCATGATTATGACGACATGGATAAGTTAAAACAGGAGCATGGAATCACAGATGAACATGGATACCATAAGGATCAACATCAAGTACATCATGCTGAGCATGATCACAGCGGGCATAATCACAGAGGACACAGTGGGCATGCCCACCATCATCACGGAAGCTTTAAGGAACTTTTCTTAAAGTCATTGCCACTAGGAATTATTATTATGTTCTTTTCCCCTTTGCATGGATTTAAACTACCATTCCAGTTTACTTTTTCCATATTCTGATATTGTAGTAGCTATTTTATCTACTATATTAATTGTTTATGGTGGACGTCCATTCTATCAAGGTGCAGTTGACGAATTTAAACAAAAAAAACCTGGAATGATGGCACTCGTTTCTTTAGGTATAAGTGTTTCATATTTATACAGTATTTATGCTGTGATCATTACCTACGTAACGGGTGGACACGTGATGGACTTTTTCTTTGAATTTGCTTCATTACTATTAATCATGCTATTAGGTCACTGGATTGAGATGAAAGCTATTGGAGAAGCAGGAGACGCACAAGCAGCATTGGCTAAGTTAGTGCCGAAAGATGCTCACGTTGTATTAGAAGACGATTCAATTGAAACACGACCAGTTGCTGACTTAAAGATAGGTGATTTAATTCGTGTTCAAGCCGGAGAAAATGTGCCAGCAGACGGGATTATCGAGCGTGGCGAATCACGTTTAAATGAAGCTCTTCTAACTGGGGAGTCAAAAGCAGTAAAAAAAGGCCCTGGCGATGAAGTAATCGGGGGCTCAACAAATGGAGAAGGGGTACTTTATATTAAAAGTGCTTGAGACAGGTGATCAATCCTTTTATCTCTCAAGTACAGACTTTAATTAGCCAAGCTCAAAGTCAGCCTTCCAGGGCAGAAAAATATTGCGCAAAAAGGTTGCAGGGTGGCTCTTCTATATTGCTGTTATTGTCGCGCTAATTGCTTTTGTAGTGTGGATGATTATTGGAGATATCCCAACGGCAGTTATATTTACTATTACTACATTAGTTATTGCTTGTCCGCACGCATTGGGTCTGGCTATTCCATTGGTAACCGCCCGTATCACAAGCTTAGGGGCTAGCCGTGGCTTACTAGTAAAAAGACCGCCAAGCCTTTAGAAATAGCTCAAGATGCAGATGTGATCATTTTAGATAAAACGGGTACTTTAACAACTGGTGAATTTAAAGTATTAGATGTAAAACTCTTAATGACAAATATACAAAAGAGGAAATCATTGCCTTATTGGCAGGTATTGAAGGAGGATCGAGCCACCCAATTGCTCAATCAATTATAAGGTTCGCCGAGCAGCAAGATATACGTCCAGCATCTTTTGATTCGATTGATGTGATTTCCGGTGCTGGAGTAGAGGGTAAAGCAGGTGAGCACCGTTACCAATTAATCAGTCAAAAAGCCTATGGACGTAATCTTGATATGGATATTCCAAAAGGAGCAACTCTTAGTGTCTTAGTAGAAAACGATGATGCCATTGGTGCTGTAGCTTTAGGGGACGAATTAAAACCAACGAGTAAAGAGTTAATTAAAGCTCTTAAAAAGAACAATATTCAACCAATTATGGCAACAGGTGATAATGAAAAAGCGGCTCAAGGCGCAGCAGAAGTTTTAGGGATTGAATATAGATCAAATCAATCTCCACAAGACAAATATGAGTTGGTTAAAACACTTAAAGATGAAGGAAAGAAAGTTATCATGGTAGGTGATGGTGTAAATGATGCTCCTTCTCTTGCCTTAGCAGATGTTGGTATAGCTATAGGTGCTGGAACTCAAGTTGCATTGGATTCAGCTGATGTCATATTGACTCAATCCGATCCAGGAGATATTGAATCATTCATTGAATTAGCACACAAAAACAACTCGTAAAATGAAACAAAAACCTATTTTTGGGGAGCTGGTTATAACTTTATAGCTATCCCTCTAGCTGCAGGAATTTTGGCTCCTATTGGTATCACATTAAGCCCTGCATTAGGAGCAATCCTAATGTCTGTGTCAACAGTCATCGTCGCCATTAATGCGATGTTATTAAGTTTAGATCCAAAAATAATGGGTAACAGATTGACTGATTGCAACTCCTTAAAGTATCAAGATACAATAGTTTTACAGGAGAAAAAGAGATGTAAGTACAGGTTTTTTGTAAAAATCGTGTTGGTAGAAGTAGACGATTTTTTTCTACCAACACGATTTTTAATGAGAAACTCAAAAATCAAGAGTACGAATGATTGTGCTCACTGTACTCGTACTAATCGTAGGTGCTTTGTGGGCTTTTTCAACAATGATATACAATGACAACATCAATCAGCGATTTGAAAGTTACAAGCCGCTAATGTTTAAAGTTGAAGACTTTGAAGGGCTTAAATGCACAAATTATAAATTTTCTTCATATCTATCCGCAAAATCCAACAGAGTTGCTCCTTTGGAAAAATGAAGATCTGAATTGCTTTTGGTAATTTAGCCTTGATTACGGTCTCCGGTAATTCAACGTTTAATAATGCAACGCCTGTTGGCAAAGCTAGTTCAAACCCAGGAATAATTGCGCAGAGTTTGAGCTGAAAATCATGGCTGAAATGATGAAACAAAATAACAATATCTGGGACCAAAAATTGGCACATATTATCAGGACGAGATGTTTAAAATTCTCGTCTCCCAAAAAGGGTAGATGATAGTAGAGATATTCTTGCAAACCCATCTATTTTGATAAGCCAATAAAACCTAAACATTTCATTTAAAAGGAAGAAGTACCAGTACATTCGGCGCAATTAGATATTATAGAAAAAATAATTCCTAAGAATCTAGTTGCTTCAATAAAATGGTGATTTTAATTATATAATGAGACGATAGAAAAATAGGAGTGGTCTTTTGCATCACTCCTATTTTTTTGTACTAAATATGTTGTAGTTTTCTTGTACGAATAGCGGTAGATTAGTGGATTCTCTTCAAAGAGAAACTAACAGAGCTGTTTGAGAGGATTTTAGTGGAAATTTGATTTTTAGATATGGGACAGTTTCGTTCCACAGTATCATTTCAGCTTTTATCAACAGTCTTTCGTTCTATAGTATAGGGGGGTGCTATCAGCACATGTGGAGTGTGTGGTACTGTTGATTAGAATTTATTAGAGATAAGAGATTTGCTAATGACCGTCAAAGACACAGCCGAACAGATGGTTTTGATGTATTGCTATCTTCATAATTATACTTGGTAGCGTATCGGAGAAGTTCTATTTGCTGATGTAAGAACGGTAAGGAGATGGCATAAAAAGGCACTTGAAACGATAAAAGTCCCGGAAAATCCGATTCGAATTATAAATAGTTCTTGAGAATTTCAGTTGTTTGATAAATTTGTAGGTGATTACGCTGAAATTCAAGCTGATTCATAGAGCACCTCCTCAACAAGTTCAATACTAATAATGTTATGTACTTAAAGTCTTATGCAGATTGGTTATTTTGTTATTAGAATTGGGTACTCCAAGTCTTTTTTTATGAATTTTTTTATTCACTCAAAAACACTTGACTTAATTAATGAAAAGGGTGATACTATGTTCAAGCAAATACTTGAATGATATCGGGGTGAGAATATGATTAAAAAAGATACTTGTGAAATTTATTATTATGACGAAGAAAAGGTCAATCGAATACAAGGTAATTTACAGACAGTAGATATTTCTAGTGTTGCCCAAATGTTAAAAGCTATTGCAGATAAAAATAGAGCAAAAATTACCTATGCATTGTGTCAAGATGACGAACTGTGTGTGTGTGATATTGCAAATATTATAGGTGTTACGGTTGCAAATGCCTCTCATCACCTGCGAACGCTCCATAAGCAAGGGATTGTTAAGTTTCGAAAAGAGGGAAAACTTGCATTTTATTCATTAGATGATGAGCATATCAGACAAATTATGATGATTGCATTGGCACTTAAGAAAGAGGTGAAGATCAATGTCTAGTGGGAAAGCAAAACAGTTCGAAGAAGAAATGAAAGCCTATCGTGTTCAAGGATTTACTTGTACTAACTGTGCAGCCATTTTTGAAAATAATGTTAAAGAACTTCCCGGTGTTCAGGATGCGAAAGTAAATTTCGGAGCATCTAAAGTTTATGTTAAAGGGACGACAACCATTGAAGAATTAGAAAAAGCAGGAGCATTTGAAAATTTAAAAATTCGAGATGAAAAAGAACAAAGGGTAGAAGGAGAACCTTTTTGGAAGCAGAAAGAAAACATTAAGGTATATATATCAGCTCTTTTACTTGTAGTTAGCTGGTTCTTAGGAGAGCAGTATGGTGAAGAGCATGTTCTACCGACAATTGGTTATGCAGCGTCCATTTTAATCGGTGGATATTCGTTATTTATTAAAGGTCTCAAAAATTTAAGCAGATTAAATTTCGATATGAATACGCTTATGACTATTGCCATTATAGGAGCTGCAATTATTGGTGAATGGGGTGAAGGGGCAACCGTTGTTATCCTATTTGCGATTAGTGAAGCATTAGAGCGTTATTCAATGGATAAAGCACGTCAATCTATTGAATCTTTAATGGATATTGCCCCAAAAGAAGCGTTAATTCGACGAGGCAATGAAGAAATGATGATTCATGTTGATGAGATTCAAGTTGGAGACATCATGATAGTTAAGCCCGGTCAAAAGTTAGCAATGGATGGAATAGTGGTTAAAGGTACATCGACATTAAATCAGGCTGCGATTACAGGTGAAAGTGTTCCAGTAACGAAAATCACAAATGATGAAGTATTTGCAGGAACCTTGAATGAAGAAGGGTTACTTGAGGTTAAAAGTAACAAAAACGAGTTGAAGATACCACTCTTTCAAAAATCATTCACTTGGTAGAAGAAGCCCAAGCAGAACGGGCCCCCTCTCAAGCGTTTGTCGATAAATTTGCAAAATACTATACACCAGCTATTGTCATACTAGCTCTTTTAATTGCAGTAGTTCCACCATTATTTGGCGGAGACTGGAGCCAATGGATTTATCAAGGATTAGCTGTATTAGTGGTTGGTTGTCCTTGTGCCTTAGTAGTCTCAACTCCAGTTGCTGTGGTTACAGCAATAGGAAATGCAGCGAAAAATGGTGTATTAATTAAAGGTGGTATCCATTTAGAAGCAGCAGGACACTTAAAAGCGATAGCCTTTGATAAAACAGGAACATTAACCAAAGGGATTCCAGCTGTAACAGACATTGTGACATATGGTAGAAATGAAAATGAATTAATAACCATAACATCAGCCATTGAAAAAGGATCGCAGCACCCTCTTGCTTCAGCGATTATGCGAAAAGCAGAAGAAAATGGATTAAAATTCAATGAAGTAACAGTAGAGGATTTTCAATCCATTACAGGTAAAGGCGTTAAAGCCAAAATAAATAATGAAATGTATTATGTGGGAAGTCAAAAATCTTTTGAGGAATTACACGGAAGCATTTCAAGCGATAAAAAAGAAAAAATTGCCGATATGCAAACTCAAGGTAAAACGGTGATGGTGTTAGGAACAGAAAAAGAAATTCTTTCGTTTATTGCCGTAGCCGATGAAATGAGGGAATCGTCTAAAGAAGTTATCGGCAAGTTGAACAATATGGGAATCGAAACAGTGATGCTAACAGGCGATAACCAAAGAACGGCAACAGCCATCGGAAAACAAGTTGGTGTTTCGGATATTAAAGCTGACTTACTTCCAGAAGATAAGCTTAATTTTATTAAAGAACTTCGAGAAAAACATCAAAGTGTGGGGATGGTCGGAGATGGCGTGAATGATGCTCCAGCCCTTGCGGCATCTACCGTTGGTGTAGCAATGGGTGGTGCTGGAACTGATACAGCTTTTAGAAACGGCTGACATCGCCTTAATGTCTGATGATTTGAGTAAATTGCCATATACAATAAAATTAAGTCGTAAGGCTTTAGCAATCATCAAGCAAAACATTACCTTCTCTTTGGCGATTAAATTAGTGGCATTACTTTTGGTCATGCCCGGTTGGTTAACGCTTTGGATAGCGATATTTGCTGATATGGGAGCAACTTTACTTGTAACATTAAACAGTTTACGCTTATTGAAAATCAAAGAATAGGTTCTAAAATGGGTGTCAACAATCGGGTGCGATCATTGAGAACAATGTTATGCTTCAAAAGGGATATTAACAGGAAATATACAACTAAAGGACGCTTTAACTGAGCAACGGAAAAAGCCAAATTTCTCAATTGATGTTGAGAAATTTGGAGAATGTTTATACGATTAGTAAAGTTGGCGAAAATAATAAAGTTATTAATCTCATGGAGTATTTGAACTTGCAAAAAAATATTTATGAGTCATTGTACTGATCCCAAAAAGTTAGACAAAAATATTATTGAAAGGATTTAGTTCTATACTGAACAGGACTAAGTCCTTTTAGTTTTGCTTTAATGCGTTTATTGTTGTAGTAAAAAATATACTCGGTAATAGCTTGCTCCAGTTGATCCAGAGACTTGAAATTTTTCTCAAATCCGTAAAACATTTCTGTTTTCAAGATACCAAAGAAGGACTCCATCATGCCATTATCTCATGCTGGTTCCCTTGCGAGACATGGATGGACGTATACCTTTACTGGCAAGAAAACGATGATAAGCTTCATGTTGGTATTGCCACCCCTGATCACTGTGGAGAATAGTATTCTCGTATTCTTCTTCACTAAAAGCTTGTTCTAACATATCCTTTACTTGTTTTAAATTTGGCGAAGACGATAGAGTATACGCTATAATCTCGCTGTTATAACCATCTAAAATTGGTGATAAATATAGTTTTTGATTACTTGTTGGAATAGAAAACTCTGTAATGCCTGTATAGCACTTTTCCATCGGTTTTTCAGCTGTAAATTGACGTTGAATAATATTCTCAGCTTTCTTACCAACTTCTCCATGATAAGAAGAATACTTACGTTTTCTACGAATACGAGCAGTTAGCCCCAACAGTTTCATCAAGCGTTGTAGCTTCTTATGGTTTACGATGAACCCACGGTTTCTAAGTTCAAGAGTAATACGACGATATCCATAATTTCCTTTATGTTCGGTATAAATGGTTTCTATTTCGTTTTTTACGGCCTGATTCTTATCTTCTAGGTTTAGCTGCTTTAAGTGATAGTGGTAAGTTGAACGAGCAAGTGTAATAATCTTTGGAAGAATATCTAAAGGAAACTCTGACACTAACTCTCTGACAATCTGCGTCTTTCTTCTTTCTCTTTTTCCTCCTTCAAGCGGAGTTCTCTCAACTTTTTTAGAATGGCATTCTCCGCTCTTAAATACTCATTTTCAGCCTGAAGGCGTTCTAATTCAGTCATTTCTTCTGGTTTTTTCTTTGGTTTACGGCCCATCTTAAGTAGTCTCCCTCTTGTTTTCTCAACAATAGTATACTTATTTTTCTTGTATTGTGCGAGCCAGTTGTTAAGCGTGGCACGCCCAGGAAGGCCATATTCAAGAGAAACTCTTTCTTTACTCCAACCTTCGAGTAAGACTTTATCAATCATTTCTTGTTTTATTTCTGGAGAATAACAATTATTTCTCCCTTTTTAACTATCTCTAACCCATAACGTTCAATCAATTTAATCATGTAGGAAAGATTTCTCGCATCTATACCGAACATATCTGCAAGTCGTGAGTAGCTAAATCTCTGTTTTCTGGGGGCAAAAGCAAGTGGTGAGCCGGTGCCAATCGTCATCTCAGGACCTGGCATCCGTCAGGATAAGGTCGAACATTACGACGAAATCTCTTGTGACGAAGGAGCCATCAACCGCATCAAAGGCCGCGAATTCGTCTGGACACTGCTCGATTATCTAGAGGTGGTGCCGAAACAGGGGAACTAAAAACAACAGAACAAACTTGAGAAACCGGGGCGAGGGCCTCGGTTTTTTGTTTGAAACTATCTGAAAAAACAAAATTTATGTATAAATGAAAGCGGTTATAAGTTATACTATGGACTAGGAGGATTTTTTTAGGAATACAGTGAAATGGAGAATGAAATATGACAAAAAGATGAAATCTCTAAGAGAAGAATATAAAGATTTATTGCCTATTGATGATCAAGACTACGAAGTTTCAAAGGTTATTATGAAAACATTCTTGAGAATATTTCATAACATGGTTAAATGTAAAACTAACAAACAATTAGAAGATTTGAAAAAGAAATAGAAGACAATAATCCTTGAAAAAAAGCGTTGGAAAAACTCAGAACAATTTAGAAGTATAGCAGATTCGGATCGTAGCATATTGGAACCGTTAATTGAGGAAGAGATATATAATTTTAAAGATAATATTATTAGTAAGAAAAATGAGAAATTTTTTTCAAAAATGAATTAATCGTAGTGTATAAAGAGTTGGGAGGCAAAAAAAGGAACTTAAAAAGAATAGAAGAAAAAAATTGCTATCCCATTTTTAAACAAATTTTTAGTGACTTTGAACATGCTTTTGATGGAAATTTTGAAAATCCGCGTGTCATAATACTTGGTATTAATCCGAAATTAGCAAAATATAAAGCATAAAAGGTTTAATCTACAAAGAGTCTATAGAAGGCCATTTGACAGTAGAAGATATACTCTTTTTAGCAATAATCTTAAATACGATGAATATTACTTCACTCCAAATGGCTTTTTTTATGAAGAATGAAAACTATACTACTCTGATAAGCTTAAAGCAGATTTCTTAGATCAGATTACCTCGAGATACCCATATGCATTATGGGAGTTTTTCCCTTATGCAACTAACAGCGAAATTGAGTGGTATGATGGGATTAAGTTATCAAAAGACATAACAAAGTATATAGAGTTGAAAAAAATATTACCTAGTCAGATATGGCTATTGTGTATTTTAACTTATACTCTTAAAAAGCTATTTTTTTCAAGAAGAAAGATGTATCTTTTTCTTGACAAAAACAAATAAGAGTTTTAAAGATAAATTTTTGAGAAGTATCGGAAATTATTAGAGATTAACGAAAAAAAGCAACGTTAAAAATTTTTAACAAAGAATAATAGTCAAAACCGAAAATTCCATTGTAATAATATAAAAAGAATATAATAAAGAGAAAATGAACTTTGCTTCAGTTGAGGCCTTTTTGAAGAAATTTGGGATATACCGAAAAAATGAAAAAGAGTCCGAACAAAAAGGTTAATTCATAGAGAATAGTTAAATCAAGAAAAGTTTAGTAGAAGGGAGACAAATTATTATGGTGGTAAAAGAACTAGTATCAGAACAAGATATGATGAGATTTTTGGATGAAGCGTACAAAAAGGTCCTTGACGGAATTCCAAGAGTGAGTCCGCCAGTGGAAACATTCGCTGAAGATTATCTAAAAACATAAAAACCAAAGAAGCAGCTTGTAAAAGTATGATGAAAAAATCAAATTATTAAATGTACAACGTCAGGAGCTGTGGCAGGATTTGGTGGACTTATTACATTACCGGTAACTTTACCGGCAAATATCGCCAATGTATTGTATGTTCAGATGCGAATGATTGCTTGTACAGCATATATGGCAGGTTATGAACTAAAACAGTGATCAAACTCAGACTTTTTGTTTATGCATGCTTAGCAGGTGTTGCAGTTAATCAACTGGTAAAAAGGTTGGTATTAAAAATAGGAGAAAAAGTTTTTGGTAATTTGATTGACAAAAATTCCAGGAAGGGTGCTGAATGCTATTAATAAAAAGTAGGTATGCGTCTTCTTACCAAATATGGGACTAAGGGTGCCATTAATTTGGGTAAACTAATACCTGGGATAGGTGCTGCAATTGGTGGTGGACTTGATTTCTGAAACAAAAATAATTGCAAATAGGGGCTTATAAATGGTTCTTCGAGAATAATTTAGAAATTAATGATGATATTGAAGAGGATATCATTATCGAAGCTGAGGCTAGATTGGACGATTAATAAATAACCATTCGTATGAAGAAAAACGCAAACTATTTTGGGATTGCGAAGGAGAAGAGAGAAAATTTCACTTAAATAAGTTTTACAGAAGAAAATCTTTTTGAAGAGCAAGATGTAGAGAAAAGATACAAGAGATTAAAAGAAAAATTTTTAAAAATTTTTCAGAAAACTTATCAATAGAACACTTTACATTAGATAAATTCAAAAAGATTATAGGGTTTTAAAAAGGTGACAGGGGCTATGTAATATGAATATATACAGATTACTAAATGATAATTACGAAATGAATAACGGCGAATATACTATAAATTATGAGGCAATACGAAGAGAAGTATTAGCTGAAGAAGATAAAAATATTTTACTTTTGGTGCAAAAAATTTGTGAGTTAGGAATAAGAGTAGCAAAAAAATGGTATAGAAATTTATCCTCAATTATTTACATATGATAAGCGAAGTCTTATTTTATCTGATTTTTCAGAAGATGAGATAAGCTTGCTAAAACGAATTAAAGTATGATGAATTACCCAATTTTCTAAAAAGCAAGAATATATGAGGTACTATTTGTTATCAATAGAGATTATAAATTTGCTAAATTAGTAATTGAAGCCAATAAAGAAATGACTCAAGAATATATTGATTTAAGTCATTATAGAATTGCAGGAGAAACAATAAGTCGAGCTTTATCTATTGCAGAAGTAATGAACTATAAAGAGAATCAAAGAGAGTGTTTACAGTTGGTTGAATCATTAATGAATTTATCAATTGCAAAAGGAGAAAAATCAGTTAGGTATTAAACAACTAGAAGTACTTTCTAACAGTAAAATTAGTAATAAGAAAGATATTATTGATGTAATTAATAGTCTGCTACCAAAAATTTGATTGTGATATAGATATACTTGAAAAGTTGATTGAAATTCAACTTCGCTTGTTAAATGATGAAACTGAGGTAAGAAAGACTAAATTATTCTTAGCAGAACACTATGAAAAAAGAAATGTTGCAACTGATTGAAAAAGAAAATTTTTCTAATGCTGAGAGGATGGCTAGAAACGCTCTTTCTCTTTTTCAAGAGTGCTCAAATATTACAAAGGCAAGAGAACTCAACAAAAAATATTGTTGCTTGCCAACGTGCAATTTGTGAAAATATGAAGTCTTTTTCATATCAAATTAATCCCACCCTCTATTTATGATATTTTTACAAAGAAATATCGAAAAAATGAGTTTTGAAGAATGTATGGTGTATCTATCACGTATAGTCCCTAGATGGAGCAAAGGCACTATTTTAGCAGAATGTAAAGATGAAATAAGAAAATCATTGACTAGTTCAATAAATACAGAAGTATTTAACTTTCAAAATAAAAAGAATTGGAACAATTGAAGGTGTACAAACTTCTGAGGATCCGATTTCGGAGTCAAGGCTATTTTATAAACTAAATCATGATTTTGAATTTTATGGGTCCTTATTGATTCGATTCATAATATCTGCAATAAATCTTGAATTTAAGTTTTCAAGGAAAGATTTGGATTTTTAGTTATGCAAAAATGAATTAATTCAACAAGAAAGGAAAGGTATTATTCGGGAAGGATTATTTCTAGCATTAAAAGGTGAGTATTATCAGGCGGTTCACATTCTAGTACCGCAACTCGAGAATATTTTAAGAGAGTTGGCTGAAAAAAATGTGGTGAAGCGGTTGATACAGTTGATAAAGACGGAGTTACAAAATACAGATCTTTAGCATCCATTTTGAAATCAGAAAAAGTAAACGAATGTCTAGATGAAAAATTTGGTTTTCTTATTACGTGGACTATTAGTAGATCCATTCGGACCAAATATTAGAAACGAAATTGCTCACGGTATTGTTACAGAGGAAAGAAGCTATTCAGGTCCTTATATTTATTTTTATAGGCTTTTTTTATCAAGTTTTTTTATCTTATTATTCTTTACGATTTCAGGAAATAAGCTATCGAGATATTTTCAATCACCTTGATGAAGTTAGTGAAGATGTTCAGAAATCTTGTATAGTAAAAATAATTTGAAGTTAAATTAATGCTATGTAACATGATTAAAAGAACTTGCCTTCTGGTAAGTTCTTTTAAAAATATTTAGAAACAGCAAAAACAGTACAAGAAAAAAAGCAAAAATTAACATATTTGTTAATTAACATATATGTTAATTTTAGAATAGGGAGGTGGAGCATATGAAGCGAAAGTTTATAGCATCAAAAGAATTGGTGGATCGGTTAGATAGTTACGATTATGATGAGATGGTAAAAATTAGCAGCAGTGCTAAAAAAATGCTAGAAGAAGATGGTGTAACTGAAGAAATAATTCAAAAAAATGGGGAGTACATTATAAAGGGAAAAAGTTATTTGGAGGTTGTAATATGCAAGAAGAAAAAAAGGAGGGAACAGACGATGAGTACGTATCTAACTTCCAAACTAAAAAAAGTTCGTATCGGAATACCCGAATTTTAATAAAGATCTTGAAAAAGACTATGTTTTTTTGCAAAGGGTAGCGCTGCAGATGGTAAAACTTCAAAATGATAGTGGATTGGCGTTAGAAGATTTTGCGCGGAAAGTTGAATTGCCGAATTCTCACATTTCAAGGCTGCAAAAGCGGAGAACACAACCCAACGATACTCACATTATTGGATATTGCTGAAAGATGTGGATATAAGTTAGAAATTAAAGTTAAAAAGAGTCGGAAATAAAAAAATTGTTCAAAGTACATAGCTATTTAACCTCTAAATTTATTCTTATTAGTGTAGGGATAAAAAGACTACCAAAAATAAGTGAGGAGGGAAAAATATGGGACATGAAACAATTGTCGATAAAAAAACTACATTTAGTCTTCAAAGGGAGTGATGGAGAAACAAAAACGCCTTACTATTGCACGACCTCAAGATGAATTAAAGAAAAATTGTCGCTGAAGCAGCAATGGATAAAATTAGTGAATCTAACCTATTTGAAAAACGAAGGTGTACTATTATATACAGCTAAAAAAAGATGCTTATTATAAGACGTGTAGAGTAGATGTGTTCGGCTATGATGAGAATTAAAATTAGAATGGTAGTTATTTATATTCAAAAATTAAGGATTGTCGTTTCTAGAGTTAATCTAGAGGCGATAACCTTATTTTTGTAAAAATTCAAAAGCAAAAAGAGTAGATTAACGAAGTTTAAACAGATAATAATAAATTATTACAAAAAAATCGTTGACTTATTCTTTTTGGTGCGTTATTATGATTTTGTGGTAATAATAAATAATTACTATTTCCAAAAAAAGGGGGTCATATATGCGCTGGTTGGCACGGAGTCTGAAAGGTAATCTTTTACCAATTATGGGGATATTAGCAATAATTCTATATAGTTGCCTTTAGAACTCACAAAAATAGTTGATAGATTTTCAGTAATAACAAGTATCTATTACATTTTTCTAGTAGCGATTATCTATATTGTTAATATATACAAGAATAAAGCGTCATTTGATTATTATAAATCAGATTCATATGAAGAAATTGTATGTAAATGGGGCATGAAGGTCATTACTCTTATGTTGCTAGAATTTGCTATGATTATAGCGATTGATGCCTTTAATCTACAGAAGGTAGCAGTATATATGGGCTATATTGTTGTTATATTGATGGGCATTCTTGCATTAGAAACTTTTTGCATGCCTCATAATGGTATATTTTTAAACGAAAAACCAGATATTTACATATATTGTTGAGTATCGGATTTATAGCGTTCTTAAATAATATACATTTTATTAATTTGCTATTCGGTTCTGTGGGTATACTCTTTGTTGCTCAATTTATACTATCAGATAATTTTTGATTATTTAAAAACATTATTCAAAAATATGACATGATTACAATCAAAAGATACATGAAAGCAAACAAGACTAGATTCTTAGCGTTTGCTTACCTGATAACATTTTCTGGGAATGTAATATTTGTGATTAAGCATTTGTTGCCAAGTGAGATCAAGGATGGGCTAAAAAAAGTATGATTCTTAATGCTTATAATTGGGTAACTAGAACTAATATCCCAAATGAATTTGCGGACTTATTTTTTTGATCAATACTATAATCTTAGGAATCATCATTCTGTTTTATACGCTCATAGACAATTTTTTTAAAGGGAAATTTAAAAAGATAAAAGCTTCTATTTTGAAGTACATGAGAGAAGATTTACAAGAAAAGAAGGTGGGGAACAGCCATGAATAGAAGACTTTCAGATTATGTGACGTTTGTATCTGGCGTTAATCCGACGCGTGCTAATAAGCAAATAGACGATATAGTCTATTACGAGCAGAGTGACTTTAATAATGATTTTAATCATTTGGATGGATACGAGATTGAAGACAACCCATCGGATTTTGGGAAACAGACACTTAAAGAAGGGGACATTGTTATCAGTAATATTCAACAAAAAGCTGTGATGATTGGGAAGAGTAATGCTGGTAAGGTGATTCCGTTGAATTTTACAAAAGTAGAATTTAATAAACAGACGCTTGATAAGAATTACTTTTTGTATCTATTTAACAGTAATAAATTTATACAACGCCAAAAAGAGAGGGAGCAACAGGGAAATGTACTTCAAAAAGCTTTCGACAAAGGCCTTAGGTGAATTGAAAAATTCCTGTGATTCCTTTGGAAAAAGCAAAAAGAAAATAGGGGAGGCATATAGTAAAACTTTAAAAATTACAAGGAGAATTAATTAGGGTATTCAACTCTATTAGAACAATTTTTCAACACAAATTTTTAGAAAAAAACATTACAAGGGGATTAGATGATGGTGGATGAATTAAATAAAAAGTGAATTAACCTTTGAGAAGAAAGTGATTGACTACCTAACTCAAATCGGTGGCACAAAAACAATGGGAATATCGTCCTGACATTAAAAAATACAGAGGCTTTATGGAACAACTTTAAACGTATTCTAGAGCAAAATAACAGAGGACGATTAGGCAAGGAACTTTCGACTGCTGAATTTAATCAGGTGAAAAGAGTTATTAACCAATTAAATACACCGTATAAGGCTGGGCAATTTCTGTATGGGGTAAACGGTGTTAGCCAAGTTGAAGTGGACTTAGATAATGGGGAACATGTCTTCTTAACCGTTTTTGACCAAGCGCAAGTAGGCAGTGGAAATACGGTTTATCAAGTGATGAACCAAATCGAGCGCAAAAATGCGATTCCTGGGAAACCCAATAGACGGTTTGATGTGACACTATTAATCAATGGCTTACCAATTATTCAAATCGAATTGAAGAGTGCGATGCATCCTGCAAATGAAGCGCTAAATCAGATGGCACAATATATTGCTGAAGAGCAGTATAGTGGAATCTTTTCAACACTGCAGATTTTAATTGCCATGACGCCAAATGAAATTAAGTATATGGCTAATACGGTTAAAGGCAAATTCAACAAAGCTTTTGCGTTTAAGTGGCAAGATGAGGAAAGTACAAAACCAATCAATAATTGGATGGAATTTGCAGATAAGGTATTGTCGATTCCGATGGCACATGATTTATCTACTCGTTACATGGTTTTAGACGGAACGAAGAACAAGGAAAGTATTAAAGTGATGCGCCCTTACCAAGTTTATGCAACGAAAAGAGTGCTTGAAAAAGTAGCTCAATATGACTTTAAATATGATGATGGTAGACTGGGGTATGTATGGCATACAACGGGCTCGGGCAAAACAATCACAAGCTTTAAAACAGCTTGGTTAGCAAGCCGTCTTCCGAACGTTAATAAGGTTGTGTTCTTAGTGGACCGAATCGCTTTGACCAGACAAACAGTTGATGCCTATCAAGCTTATGATCCACTCTCTAGAGGCGAAGGGGAATCAGGGGTTGTTAATGATACAGCCAATGTTTCTGATTTGAAGACAAAATTAACGAAAAAAAGTGACAAGAATATTATCGTTACGAGTATTCAAAAGATGGCACGTTTTGTATCCAGAGATTCATTCAAGCCTTTAAACCATAATATTCTATTTATTGTTGACGAAGCTCACCGTTCAACAGGAGATGGTTCAGATACAGAAGGAATGTTACAAAGTATTCGTAAAGCCATTCCAAATGCTGCTTGGGTAGGATACACTGGAACGCCTCGTTTTGAAGGGCAGAAAACAAAAAGAAGTCTTTGGAAGTCTGCTTCATGCATATACAATTAAGCACGCGATTGCCGACCATAATGTTCTAGGATTTAACGTTGAATTCAAAGAAACGATTGAACCAATGGAGAATCCTTCTGAGGAAGATATCGATGATATGATTCGTGCTAGCGTGTATGATACTGATCCTGTACACGTGGAATTAGTCGTTCAAGATGTCTTGTATAATTGGAAAGAAAAATCAAATAATTATAAATATAATGCATTGTTTACAGTTCATGTAGGTGGCAATAAACCTTCAATTCCTCGTGCGATGGAATACTTCGATAAGTTTATGGAGGAAAAATCAAAAGTTAGAAGAAAGACGATTGAAGATTGCGATTATCTTCTCGGCAGATACGTCAAATAGTGATAGTCAGTTGCAAACGAATGAAAGTCTTGATCGAGCACTTGTCTCATATAATCAAATGTTTGGAACGGCCTTTGATCGTACGACGCTAAAAGCATACTCTGAAGACTTAGCTAGACGATTAAATAAAACTGCTGATGATAGAAACTATTTGGATTTAGTGATTGTTGTAGACCAACTGTTGACGGGGTTTGATGCACCAGAGTTGAATACTTTATATGTGGATAGAACGTTGAAAGGTGGAAATCTGATTCAAGCATACTCTCGAACAAACCGTGTTCATGACAGTGTAGCTAAACCTTGGGGGAACATTGTAAATTATCGTTGGCCAAAACAAAATGAATATGAAATGAATAAGGCATTTGCGGTTTATTCGGACAGACACTCTGCTGATGAGCAATTGGACTTAGATGAACTGATTGATGGGAATACAAAAGATAAAATCATTTCTAAACCATTTAGTGTTGCAGTAAATGATATGAAAGAATTAGTCGATGAGTTAAGAGATTTAACAGATAACTTTGATAGAATTCCGCCTAGCGAAGAAGACCAGATTGAATTATTTGAGAAGTTGAAAAAAATTATAACAGATTAATGACTCAATTAAAAACAATATACCGTAGATGAAGAGGGAAAATCGCGTATCCGCGTATGATGCACCTGAAGAATTTTACGACCGTATTGGAATGACTCCGGAGGAAGAAATTAAATTAACAGTTGTGATTGCAGATGAGTTAAAACATCTTATGGCTAAAACAGAAGAAGTTGACATTTCTCATATTGAATTATCAATGGTGCAAATTAATGAAGTGAGAATCAATTATGATTACTTAGTAGACTTGATTGCGAAAATGGCAGATGAAATTCATGCTCATCAAAAATGAAGATGCTGAAGCTACAAGAATTGAAATCAATGTCGAAATTGCTAAGTCTGACAACGAAGAAGAAAAAAAGAAAAAAATGCGTCGGTTTGTGGATGCTATCTATAGTGGAGACTTTGTATTTGATAGTTATCCTGCGCCAAGAACTGTGGACGCGATGGATCGTGCGAGAGAACGAGCGGTAACAAAATCAAACACACGTGAAGTAGCAGAATTCGTTCGCAAATGGGGACTTGATAACAGTACGTTGGTAAAAGATTTGTTAGCCTTAATCGAGAAGCATTCGATTGGACAAGATGACTTGGATAAACAAGGTGAAATTTCAGCAATCTTAAACGCAGCACGTGCGGATTACCGAGAATTGGCAGAACCTGATATTGCTGAGTTATCATGGATTAAATATCGAAACGAATTTAGAAAAGCAATCTACAAACTTGCAGATGACATCAAGAGAGGTGAATAGAGTGGGAGAAGGACAAAAGAATATACCCAAGTTAAGATTCAAAGGGTATGAAGACGCTTGGGAACAGCGGAAGTTAGGAGATATTACTCAAATTGTAATAAAGGTAGAGGATATTCGAAGAAAGATTTAGTAGATAACGGCAGGCAGATTATATTGTATGGAAGATTATATACTCGATTATCAAACATTAGTGACGAAAGTTGATACTTTCAGTAGTCGAAAGAAAAATAACGCAAAATCTAGGATTAGCGAAGATGCGAAGCTAATTGTACCTGCCTCTGGAGAAAGTGTTGAAGATATTTCAAGAGCATCTGTTGTAGCGGAATAGCAGCAATAATATTAGTGAAGATGTAAACATAATACAAAAAATGTAGTTTATTAAATCCATGGTGCTTTATAGACACTGAACTGATTTCATATTTTTATGTTTTTCGTAATCACATCTGCAAAAGGAAAATGAGTAAGCGAGCTCAAAGGGAAGTCAGTGGTTCATTTACACAATTCAGATTTGAAAGTATATTAATGCCTTTGAATATTCCAGAAATTAAAGAGCAAAAAGTACTAATAGGAGAATACTTTTTGAGAAAAATTGACATACCATCATTACTCTTCATCAGCGTAAGTATGATGCCTTAAAAACGATGAAAAAAACACTACTCTCAAAAATGTTTCCTAAAGATGGAGAAGATGTTCCAGAAATTCGTTTTAAAGAATTTACTGACGCTTGGGAACAGCGGAAGTTAGGGAATGTTGCTAAATATCGTAACGGGAAAGCTCATGAGCAAAGTGTTTCGGAGAATGGAAAGTATGTTATTGTTAATTCAAAATTCGTATCTACCAATGGGGAAGTACAGAAATTTTCTTGTGAACAAATTGCACCTTTATTTAAAAATGAAATTGCATTTGTTTTGAGTGATGTGCCAAATGGGAGAGCAATTGCTCGCACTTTTTGATACCTCATGATGATAAATATACTCTAAATCAGCGGATTGCCGGAATTACACCTAATGAAACAACAGACTGTTATTTTCTGCATTTATTGATGAATAGGAATCATTATTTCCTTAGGTTTGATGATGGAGTAAAGCAAACTAATCTCTCAGTGAATGACGTAATGGGATTTTCAACATATTATCCGTTGTATGAGGAGCAACAACTATGTGGGCAATTTTTTTCCAAAAAAATAGACAACCTCATTACTCTTCATCAGCGTAAGCTTGATGAGTTAAAGAATATGAAGAAAACAATACTACAACAGATGTTTGTATAAAAAGGAGAGAATAAAAATGACGAAAACAACTGAAATTACATCGAAGCTTTTTGGGAGATGGCTAATAAATTACGTGGAACAATGGATGCTAGTGAGTATAAGAATTATATCCTTCCATTTATGTTCTATCGTTATTTATCTGAGCATCAAGATGATTATCTCCGTAAAAATGACTTAGAAGATTTTTATCAAAATCCAAAAAGATATCGAAGAATATTATGAAGATATTGCTAAAAGCCTTGGTTATGTGATTGAACCTCAATTTACGTGGACTGCCATTGTTGACAGTATTGAAAATCACAAAATCAAAGCAAGTGATTTTCAAGATATGTTTGAGGCTTTTCATAAACATGCGAAACGAAATACAGATTCAGAACAAGAATTTGCCAATGTTTTCTTTGACGTGAACTTAGGAGATACTCGCCTAGGTTCTGGGACAAATGAACGTGCGAAAGCTCTGAATGATATTGTGCTGATGATTAACGAATTCGATTTTAAAGATGAATCAGGGCATGACATTCTTGGAGATGTTTACGAATACTTGATTGGTCAATTCGCGGCTAATGCAGGTAAAAAAGGTGGAGAATTCTATACTCCTCATGAAGTGAGCCAAATTTTAGCTCGTTTAGTAACGGATCATGTCGCTAAAACAAGGAAACCAATTCCGAGTATATGACCCAACAATGGGATCTGGCTCGTTATTATTAACGGTACAAAGAGTATTCTCTGGAAGCGACGTTTCAAAAAGTAGAATTTTTATGGACAAGAGCTTAATACAACGACTTATAACCTTGCTCGTATGAATTTGATGATGCATGGAGTTTCGTATGCCAACATGGATTTAAAAAGAGCAGATACATTAGATGCTGACTGGCCTTTTGATACTCACAACGGAATTGAAGTTCCAAAGAAATTTGATGCGGTAGTAGCAAATCCACCATATTCACAAAATTGGGATATTAAGAATATTGACCGCGAAAAAGATGTACGTTTCAAAGGGTTCGGTGTTGCGCCAGCTTCTAAAGCTGACTATGCATTTGTGTTGCATGGATTACATCATTTGGATGAAAAGGGAACGATGGCTATTGTATTGCCACATGGTGTCTTATTCCGTGGAGCTACTGAAGGGAAAATCCGTGAGAATATTTTGAAAGAAAATTTATTAGATGCAGTAATTGGTTTGCCAGCGAACTTATTCTATGGTACAAGCATCCCAACAGTTGTTTTAGTATTCAAAGGTCGTGAAGCACGTGGAGAGAGAAAAGATGTCTTTTTCATCGATGCTTCGAAAGAATTTGAAAAAGGCAAAAACAAAAACACACTATCTGAAGAAAACATCAACAAGATTGTTGAAACTTATCATAACCGCAAAGATGTTGATAAGTACGCGCACGTAGCAACGATTGAAGAAATCAAAGAGAATGATTACAACTTAAACATTCCTCGTTACGTAGATACGTTTGAGGAAGAAGAAGTCGTTCCATTAACGGATATTGCTAAAGAGTTAAATGAAATTCAAACGAATATTGATGAAACAACAAAATCATTGATGAGTATGCTAGATGATTTAGTAGGTACTACTCCTGAAGCGCAATCTGAGCTAGAAGAATTCAGAAAGTTGTTTGGTAATAAATAATGACGAAAAGTAGAGGTAAAAGCCTCTACTTTTTGCTTGTGAGTAAGAATAAAGCATACGCTTGGGAACAGCGGAAGTTAGGAGATAGTTTACTACATTGTAATAAAGGTAAAGGATATTCGAAGAAAGATTTAGTAGATAACGGCAGGCCGATTATATTGTATGGAAGATTATATACTGGTATCAACAGTTAATTACGAAAGTTGTATTTCGTGGGGAAGTCGAAAAAATTCTGTGATTAGCGAAGGATGGGAAGTAATTTGTACCTGCCTCTGGAGAAAGTGCTGAAGATACTTTCAAGAGCATCTGTTGTGCGGAAAGCAGGAATAATATTAATGAAGATTTTCAAACATAATGAAAATAAATGTAGTTTATTAAATCCGGTCTTTTAGCACTAATGATTTCAAAGTGGTAATCAAGCAAAAGAAATGGAGAAAGAGCTCAAAGGTGAAGTCTACTGTTCATGTACGAAATTTCGGGCATATGAAAGATATTAATGCCTTTGAATATTCCAGAAATTAAAGAACAAAAGTCTGTGGGGAATTTTTTTAGAAAGTTAGATAGCATCATTACTCTTCATCAGCGTAGGTCATCGAGAATTATTGGATTATCAGCTACTTAGTTCTGCTAGAGAACGCATTACAAGATCAATATCCTTGTTTTCTAGCTCAGCAATAATGTGTAGGTATGTTTTTTGAGTTGTTGTCATGCTTTGCGTGTCCGAGTCTTCGGGCTACACTAGCGATTGAAACTCCAGAGAATAATAAAAGAGAGGCGTGAGTGTGTCGAAGCCCGTGGATGGTAATAATGGGAATACCACAATGGATACAATGTCGTTCTAGGCGTTTATTTGGAGTGGAATTCCATACTTTCCCGTGTACAAATATAGGTTCGTTTTCTGGGAGACCGCGGAGTAATTCAGTAAACTTAATGACCGTTTGCCAGTCGATTTGAATTTTTCGGTTTGAAGTGAAATTTTTTGTTGGCAGAAACCCCGTGTTATTTTTTTATAGTCCCATGTTTTATTGATAGAAATCGTTTGATGCATAAAATCAAAGTCTTTTGGGGTTAATCCTAACGCTTCAGAAAACCTCATCCCAGTTTTAGCAATTAAATAGATAAGCCAGTCCCAATCAAGGGTAGCACCTAATGTTAAATCAGAGAGCAGTTTATGGACCTCGAATTGATTCAGAAATTTTTGTTTCTTATTCCGAGCGTGTTTTCCTTTGATGATTGCTTTCCTAGTAGGGTCGCGTTTAATCCAGCCTTCGTCGATGGCGTCTAATATAGCTGCTTTTAATTGATGATGGAAGTCCATCGTTGTTTGTTTTTCATGGACTTCTGCATAATCATTTAAAAGTTGTTGATAAGTAGTACGTGTGAGTTCACAAATTTCAAGAGTTGGAATTAATCGTTTTAACCATAATTGTGTCATTTTATATTTTTCCATTGTTACATTTCGAATCGCGCCTTGCTTATAAATATGAATCCAGCGATTGTAGTATTCATGAAACAATTCGTGTTCAGTATTTTGGGTTGAGTTCATTTATTTACCTTCTTTCATAGGAAGAGATGACCTAGCTGATGATTACATTAAGTATAACGCTACAGTGCTAAGTTATTGATAAATCTAACAGTTTTTTCTCTCCCCCTATGCTATAATAAGCATGAATAGAGAGGGCTTTCATGATTGGAGGAGAGAGGATGAATGGTTTTATTTAGTGTTACCATTATTAATCATTCGATTTGGATGGTTATCCATCTTGAATAAAGCAAGCAGTTCAGCGGGCAGGATATTATGCTCCTGTTCAAGCGGGAGAGGTTCTTCCTTCTTATATTTATCAAGTTTCCAATGTTGTTTTATTTTTATATTTATTTTGTACTAAAAATAGAAGCGGATTTTTCCCTTTACTTCTATGGAGGGGCTATTTGTTATTTTTATAGGGATTCTTTTATGTATGATTGCTACGATGAATTTTTGCATTTCCTAATGCTGAAGGATTGAATACTAATGGTCTGTATCATTTTTTTCGCGCAATCCGATGTACATCGCTTATTTTGTTTATTTTCTTGGCACTTGTTTATTGACACAATCGGGTATCTTATTTGTGATATTGCTGTGTTTTCAAGTCTCAGCTCATTGGATTGTTCTTTCAGAAGAACGATGGTGTATAGAAAAATTTGGGGATTCTTACAAAGAATATATGGCAAAAAGTTCCTCGCTATCTTTAGAGGAATCCTTTTATCACCTATGCTATAATAATCTTGAATAGAGAAGGCTTTCATGATTGGAGGAGAAGAGGATGAAGGGAAGACAATTATTCGCATCAGCGCTTTGTGTGTTGGCGCTGGCGGCATGCACCAAAAAGCCAGAAGAAGCGGTGACGACCACCGAGGCACCGACGACCGCTCAAGCGACAACCGTGACAGAGACGACGGTGCAAGAAGTGCAGGAGTCGTATTTTGAACAGTTACATTTAGCGTATAATCTAGTGGCCAAGGATGCCGATGCCCAGTCTGGCTTACAAGCAGCACAAGACGAGAGCCAGAAGTTGATTGCCGCGCACCCAAGCGACAAGGCTACTATCGAGAAGCACTATAAGGACTTGGAACGTCTCGTTCAGCATAATTCAACGGGATTTGCTGAATTTATGCAGGAGTGGAACCAAAGAAGAGACCAGCACTACGAACCGCTGCAAGAAGCGCTGGATTTAACAGCGGCGAAGGTGAACGGCGAGGCGACCTCTTGGAATATGATGGGGAAGGTGACGGCGAATGACTATCAGATTCTTATCGTAGATGCTTATATCGACAACACCAACCAGCAGGCGTATCTCTTTGGCTACAAGGGCGATGAACCGATTTTTCTTACAGGCCCGTTCTGTCTCGCGAGACACGCTGAAGGATGCGAACTTTGAAGAAGTGGAGAATGCGGATCTCCGGGCAGGATTCCTCAACAATGTTACTTGGAAACCCAAAGCGCCTCAAAGTAACCCATCGATTGCGGATGTGATGGCCATTTACGCGCGTAAGAAGGGCGAAGTCTATGAGCGCACGAGTCCAGCGACACAGCGGTTGTTCTATGATTTAGCCGTTCCAGACCAGCTATTCCAATATGCGACGGTTGCTGGAATGAATGCGAAGTTTACATGGGGAGAACTCACATTTAAACAAGGCGACGTCCCTTATGAAATCGTGGAGTGCTATGTGTCCGAATCCGGAACGACGGTGATTGTGTTTGCCAAAGTCGGCAATGGCAAAGTGATTTTAATCGGGCAAACAGCGCCAGAGACGGTGAAGAACGCGGATGGAACGATCAAGTCGAGCACCGTGAACCTCCAGCCGTACAATAGCGAAACATTATCACGTGCAACGTGGTAAGACAGGAGAAGTAGAATGACAGAAGTACAACAACTCGAACAATTAATGAATGAGATGCTGCCGGGATTGCAGCTCTTTTGCTAGAGATATCAACCTCACGCCAGAAGAAGTAGCGAAGTTCAAGGTGGGGCAGATTGTCCGTAACGCAGCCTTTACCGATGCGACGAGTCGCGTTGGGGGCATGGTGACGACGCACCGTTTCAGCATTTTATCGAACCACCTCTTTGACCTGTCGAAGGCGGAGCACGGCACCAACTGGGGGCTACATGTGGCCAACCGCGACAGCCACTTTAAGGTGCTGGACATTTACGAGCATGAAGGCAAGACGCAGATTTTGCTCTTGCATTTGCCGGACGATTATCGATGGAAATGGATGGAGCATGTGACGCTAGATCTGCCGGTGGACATCGTGGCCGATAGCAGGGAGCGATTCGCCTCCAAGGCCCACGCCGAACCGATTCCAGAGGTGACAAGTCCCGAGTGGCTTGACCGATGCGGTTTTGCGCCAGGTCTGGACATCAAAGGCGAACTCTTCCCAAATGAAATCCCAATTGCGTCTCAGATGCAAAAAGTAAAAGATGCCTCTTTCCGTAGCTTCTACCATCAACTCGTCTACGTTCGCTGTGCATCGCTCATCGAAGACGTGATGTCAGAAGTAGCCCAGCCAGGAGACACGGGGCTTGTCCTCTACGGATATATCGACGAGGAGGTTGGCGTGTCGTTCCAACCGCTATGGGTAGCAAAAAGAGGGCGAATCGACGCTAGACATGCGCCTCATTCCAGAAGAGACGATGTATCTGATTCGTCTTGCGAACCTCGATGAATGTGAGTTCTGTTCGATGAAATGGATTGAAGTTGATCCGTATATTGTAGACCGTGCAAGACGCGTCATTGCGGAAGTGTATGATACGAAAAGCAAGGAAAAAGAAGAAACACGCTCCTTCCAAGGACTCGACCAATTCCGTCACCGCGCGCACCCCGATGACTTTGGCGTGGCTGTCTACTACGAAGACAAAACGAAGCAACCCGAACGCTTGTGGGTGCGCATCTCGCGCGTGGAAGGCAACCAGTGCTTTGGCGCGCTCTTGATGGACTCGAAGCATCCAGACGGGCCAAAAGAAGGCGACGAGATTATGTTCCGCGTCCTTCAGAACGAAAAAGGCGAGCTCGAAGTTGTGTCAGTTCAACCATAAGAAAAAATAGGCCGAAGGCTTCCTTTTACCTTTCGGATGTCTTCATAGTAAAGGAAATAACTGTACCGGCAAGAGCCAAGGTCTCTTTGCCTACCGAACTTCAAAGGGCGTCAAGTTGATCAAATCAACTGACGCCCTAATTCATTTCGGTTACACCCGTTATTTCCATTACTATAGAATCCAAAAGGTCCCGGAAGCCTTATTTCGTGACTATGTTCGTAAGGTTGAACTACGCAATCATCGAGACTCGCATTTTCCTTCTTTCATAAAAAGCACTGGCTGTTTTGTAATTAGCTACTATGCCGTTGTTTGAGGTAGAGGATACTACCTTTAACGTATAGAAATGCTGAAAAGAGACAAAATCCCCTCGGTTCTATAGTGTGAATGGGGAGTAAGACAGAAGAAACTTGTTTCTTCGTAGTCTTACTCCCGCAAGGACAAATAGAATTCCTTGAACCGCTTGAGCGTGAAGAGGAATTCATTTGTCTACTGCGTCAAAGTTTCAGCACACATCAAATGATGTTCTTCCTCAGTTTGAAGCTTGGTCCGATGTCCTTACCATCAACACTATGAAGGTACCGAGGGGTTAATTTTTGTCTCTTTTCTGACAGAATATCGATTTCCTTGATTATAAAAAAAGAAGTATGCTATAGTGAAGGTGTAGATAGTGAATACCTCACAACACTAAAGCCAGAAAGAGCATTGGATCTAGTACATCCAATGCTCTTTTTGTTTGTATTAATGCGCTCCGTCCGCGATCTCCGCAATATAGAAACTTGGAGCATAGCCAATCTTTTCGGTGTAGACTTTGGCAACTTTGGCCTTAAACATGTCGATATGGTCTTTATGCACCAGCGCGATGGCACAACCGCCAAAGCCTGCGCCTGTCATACGAGCGCCAAGAACGCCTGCTTGTTCCCAAGCGGTATGCACGAGCGTGTCGAGTTCCTTGCCAGTCACTTCGTAGTCGAGTTCGGTAGAGAGATGGCTCTCGTTCATCAGACGGCCAAAGTGGGCGAGGTCGCCTTCTTTTATGACACGAGTCGCAAGCACCGTCCGCTCGTTTTCACTTACGGCATGGCGAGCACGTTTCACGAGGAGTTCGCTGGATAGGTGATGCTTCAACTCATCGAACTCATCGATGGTGAAGTCCCCCAGGCTATCGATAGATACATGCTTTTGTAGCTCCTTCAAGGGCGATGCGCGTTTCGGCAAAGCGTTCGTTATATTTCGAATTAGCCAGTTCGCGCCGTTTATTCGTGTTCATAATGACGATACGATAGTCGCCGAGCTTCACTGGAACGAGTTCATACTCCAATGTTGCGCAGTCGAGGAAGATAGCGTGGTCCTTCTTGCCCATCCCTACAGCAAACTGGTCCATGATGCCAGAATTCACACCAATAAAGTCATTTTCAACACGTTTCCCAACCTTCACAAGCCCCAGTGTGTCGATGCCTAGAGTATATACCTTGCGAGCGATGACGCCCACGAGTAGCTCGAATGAGGCTGACGATGAGAGACCCGAGCCGTTAGGGATGTTTCCGTAGAATGCAATGTCCATGCCGTGTGGAAAGGCGAAGCCGAGGTCCGCCAAGTACACGAAAACGCCCTTGACATAGTTCGCCCACGAGTCGCTAGCCTTGTAAGTTAGATTGGTCATGTCCAGTTCGCGAATGCTGTCCTGCGGAAAATTGTCCGAATAAAGACGGAGCTTCTTGTCCGTACGTGGCTTCACCCACGCATAAGTCCCCAGTGTAATTGCACAAGGAAAGACATGCCCGCCGTTATAGTCGGTATGCTCCCCAATCAAGTTCACACGTCCCGGCGCAAAAAGCTTTCCTCCGGCTCCGTGCCATATACCTCCACAAAAGTCTGTCTTAATTGTTCTGTAATTTGTCCCATCTCATCACCGCTTTCTATTTAGTCACCTTTATTATACGCCAAATTCTTCGTAAAAAAAGAGGCGTATTGGATTTCACAAAAGAAATCCAACAACACCTAAAAATCTTCCAGTAGTACTTCCTCTATGACAGTATCCTTTTGGAGCACCGGCTATGTTGAAGTTTGCCTCTGTGTCGATTATCTGTGCTAGAGAGCACTATTCTTTCTCCTTGCGTCATCTACATTAAAGAAGAAAATAAAAATAGCTTCCAAGACCTTAGTGGATTCTATAGTAATGGAAATAACGAGTGTAATCGAAATGAATTAGAGCGTCAGTTGATTTGATCAACATGACGCCCTTTGAAGTTCGATAGGCAAAGAGACTTCGGCTCTTGCCGGTACAGTTATTTCCATTACTATGAAGATATCCGAAAGGTCAATAGAAGCCCTTGGCGCCCTAACACTATGAAGATACCGAGGGATTGATTTTGTCTCTTTTCTTATTTGTTCTATCACATTATAGTTTAACGCAGAGTGTAGCGATATAGTCATTGCCATAACGGGATAATCGATTTCTTTGATCACACGATTCATAAAAATCGATCATCGCGAGGCCATTTTTCAGTTGTCCTCTAATCTGCGTTTCTAAGGTATGGCTAAATTCATATCCGTATTCTGGATTGATGGTGATTTTGCCTTCTTTTTCAAGCTCTTTTGAATTAAACGGGATGAAAAACTGTAACAGTAATTCTTCATCGGGTTGGTCCCATACAATGTCAGCGTCATACATGTATATCCATGGGTTCATAAATCCGACCATTAACAAGCCACCCTTTTTCAATACGCGAGCGGCTTCTTTATACATGTTTTCTAAATCTTCTATATAGACATTTGAAACGGGATTAAAAACAATATCAAACGTTTCATCTTCAAATGGAAATGGTTTTGTCAGATCCCCTTGAACGGTATTGATTGTTAAACCTTCTCTTTTAGCCACCATCTCATCCCTTTGTAATTGTGATGTGGAAAAATCCATGATGGTGACATCATACCCTTTTGCAGCAAAAACGGGCCCCTGCTGTCCGCCACCACAAGCTAAGCCTAATATCTTTTTCCCGTTGGCTTTTTCAAACCATTCTTCCGGAACTTTTTTCCCAACCGTTAATGCAACTGAAATTGGCACTTTTCTAGCTTCTTCTAATTCTTCATGTGTCAATGGTTCAGTATAGGTATTTTTGTACATTATTCCATCGATCTTGATTTAATTTTATATAAGGATTCATCTTATCATCTCCGCTTTCTGTATTCTCAAGTTCATTATACTATTGCTGGGAAAAGTAGGGAAGTGTCTACTGCATTTCAATACAGAAGCGCTTGAAACTATCTAGCCTTTTTCCGCCATCCAATTAAAGAAGTATAAACAAAATAAGGGCTTCTGGGACCTCGCGGATTCTATAGTAATGGAAATAACGAGTGTAATCGAAATGAATTAGGGCGTCAGTTGATTTTATCAACATGACGCCCTTTGAAGTTCGATAGGCAAAGAGACTTCGGCTCTTGCCGGTACAGTTATTTCCATTACTATGAAGATATCCGCGAAGGTCCATAGAAGCCCTTGGCTTTAAAATATTTCATGCCTTACTTCTTTAATGAGCGGATGACGCAAGAAGGCGTAGGAAAGATAGATGGCCATCAGACACCAAATGATCGGCTCTGCAAAAATCACCCCAAGATAGCCCGCCTGCGGAATCACAAACACTACAAAAAGCACCTTCCCAGCCAGCTCGATAAAACTCGACACAAGCGGCGTTACCTTTTGCCCAAGCCCTTGCAGACTATTTCGCAAAATCAACAGAAGCGCTAACGGCACATAAAAGAGCGAGCCGATGCGGTTATACAGCGCGGCATTATCCAGTAGAAGCGGGTCGCTCGATCCAGAGACGAGTTCGTTTAGGAATGGACTCGCAAAGAATAAAATGATGCAGACCAAAATCGCCCATCCAAACGCTAGCAGACTGCCTTGACGAATCCTTTTGGCAATCCGGTGCACTTTGTTGGCCCCGAAGTTTTGCGAAGTGAAGGTCGTCATTGCCGCTGCAATCGCCGCAAATGGCAAGGTTGAAAACGCGAAAATCCGTCTGGCAGAAGTTTGCGCACTGATGATGACTGGTCCAAGCGCGTTGATGGAGGACTGGAGCATCACAGATCCTAGAGAGACGATGGATGACATGAGTCCCATGGCTAATCCTTGGCTGATGAGGTCTAAATACAGTTCATCGTCGCGGACAAAATCACTTTTTGGCCGGAATAAGGAAGCTGGCGCGTTTTTTTGATATAGATAAAGCAGAGAACGGCTGATATGCCCTGAGCAATAATCGTCGCAATGGCCGCAGCTTCAACGCCCATGTTGAACGTTGTAATGAGTAAAAATATCGAGGAAGATATTCGCCACCGCTGAGAAAAATCAAGAAGTAAAGGGCGGCCTGACTATCTCCAACGGCGCGGAGCAACCCTGCGCATAAATTATACGCAAAGGTCACCGCGATCCCGAGCACGATGATCGAGATATACGCATAGGACTGGTCGATAATACTAGCGGGTGTTCCAAGAAACTCGAGCAGTGGATACATTCCAAACGTTCCTCCAAGAGCTACGAGGAGACTGAGTGCGGCCCCGATGACGATGGTGGCCGAGACAGCGCGTTTCAAGAGACGATGGTTATTGGCTCCGTAGTAGCGTGCGATGATGACGCCCATCCCGTTGCCGACGCCGAGTGCGAATCCGACAATCAGTTCAAAGATGGCTGCGGTCGCCCCAACAGCTGCCAGCGCATCCTGCCCAAGGAACCTCCCTACAATCATAATATCGGCAGTGTTATAGAGTTGCTGGAATATATTTGAAATAACAATTGGAATTGCAAACGTAATAATGGACCGCAAAATCGGTCCGTCTGTTAAGTTAATAGCGGTCTTTTTCATAAGGGAAATTATACTCGCACGCTTGGGGAAATTCAAGAACGTTCCTTGTAAAAAAATTTCCTTTTGATGGACTTCATTTTTTTGAAAAATCGAGAAGGAATTTCGCTTGAAAGAGAACATATGTTCGTGTTATAACTAAAGTAGTTCAAACAGATCAGGCACTAAAAGAGAAAAAAATCAACAAAAAGCGCTTTAGAAACGTTGCTATAGAGCTGTTTTTAGTGGTGAGTGCAAATTTAATCGTTTCACAGCAGAAGCATCGCAAGAAGGGAGGCGTGTTCGATGAGTCTGATTGACTACAGTTTGGAACCAAGAAGCGACATTGCGTTTATCGATATGAAGTCGTTCTATGCCAGCGTCGAGTGCATCGCCAGAGGACTGCATCCGCTCAAGGCCTCGCTGTGTGTGATGAGTCGCGCGGATAATTGCAAGGGGCTCATTCTGGCGTCTTCTCCCGTCTTCAAGAAAGTCTTCGGGCGCAAAAATGTCGGTCGAACCTACGATTTGCCGTTTGATATTCATACGCGTCGCTTTTTCCTATTATACGGCCGAGCGTCAAGGGCTCCCCACGGATGCTTCCTTCGTGCGTTTCATTGAGGCCTGGGCAAGAGCGACCGTCATTGTCCCGCCAAGAATGTCCGAGTATATCCGAATCAATATGCAGATTCAGCGTATTTTTGCAAAAATTTTTGCCACGACGAGTGAGATTTATCCATATTCCATCGATGAAGGCTTTGTCGACTTGACGACTTCCTTGAATTATTTCTTCCCGGATCCGACACTGTCCAGAAAGGAAAAAATTAGACCTCTTGTCCGCGCAAATTCAGCGGGCGATTTGGAAGGAGACGGGGCTTTATTCGACGGTGGGGATGTCTAATGCGAATCCTCTCCTTGCCAAACTCGCGCTGGATAATGAGGCTAAGAACTCCAAGAATATGCGTGCCAACTGGTCGTACGAGGACGTGGAAACGAAGGTCTGGGGAATTGAGAAGATGACGGATTTCTGGGGGATTGGTAGTCGCATGGAAAAAGCGGCTGAACCGGCTCAAGATTTACACGATCAAGGAATTGGCGCAGGCGGATGCGGATCTATTGAAGAAGCATCTGGGGATTATGGGTGTGGAGCTGTGGTTTCACGCGAATGGCATCGATGAGAGCAATGTCCATCATCCCTACAAGGTGAAATCACACGGTATCGGGAACTCGCAAATTTTGCCGAAAGATTACCGTCGAAAGGGCGATATCGAGTTGATTTTAAGGGAAATGGCCGAGCAAGTGGCCGTTCGCCTGCGCAGGGTCCGCAAGAAGACGACTTGTGTATCGATTCATGTCGGGTACTCTAGAACGGAGGAGAAAAAATCGATTCAGGCGCAACGAAAAATCGACCCGACCAATCAAACCAAGTCTCTGACGGAAGTGGTATTGGATTTGTTTCGCCAGAAGTATACAAGTGGTGCGGTGCGTCGGGTAGGGATTTCCTATCAAGGGCTCGTGGATGAGGCGATTACGGTATTTTCATTGTTCGACGATTACGAGCAGGTCGAAAAGGAAGAAAAATTGCAAAAAGGCTGTTGATACGATTCGCGACGAATTCGGCTTCACCTCGCTCTTGAAGGCGAACTCTCTATTGGAATCGTCCCGCGTGAAGGCACGCAGTCAGCTCGTCGGAGGGCATTCGGCAGGAGGGTTAGATGGATTGACATGAATATGCGTATGTATTTACCGTATAAAGCAACCAGAGAATATACAGACCGTGGCATGGCGAAGTGGCAAGGGTTCTTCTTGTCCGAACATACGAGTGAAATCGCCAAGGAGAAGAGAGTGGAGCATTACACAAGTCGCCTCACGAAAGAGGAAAAATGGACGCTCCTCACGCAACTCTATGTTCACCGGCAATTGGCGTGTTTTCGCATGAAGAAGAAGGAAGGGCATGAAATGGTGGTGGGTGTGCCTGTAGAATTGAGCGACGAAGCAGTCTACGTGGAGTCGCAGACAGAAGCAAGGTGGCTCGCTTTAAGCGACCTCCAGGAGCTCTATTTAGTAGAGACAGAAGAGGAAGCAGTAGAGTAGGAAGTCCTCATATTTACAAAGAAGTGGTATAATAAGGTACTTTGAGAAGTGATGAAACTGACAGATAGAAGGTAGAAGAGGATATGAAGACAAATGAATTTGGACAAGTGATTGGGGAAGCTGTTCCTGGGTTTACTCCAGGGGGACTTCCAACGGCGGCGAGCATTGAAGGAAGATATACGCGCTTGGAGAAGCTGAACGAGTCGCATAAAGAAGCCCTATATGCCGTCTATGGGCCTGATACTCCTGCTCAAATGTGGACGTATTTAGCGGGAAGTTCGGTCGCCAATGAAGCCGAATGGGACGATCTTTTTGAGCGTTTATTACGAGATACTTCCAAATTTTATTATGTAATTTTGGATAAAAATACAAAAAAGGCGCTGGAAACCTTCGCGTTAATGCGTCTTGATACAGCAAATCGAGTGGTCGAAATCGGTTCGGTGACTTATTTGCCCGAGTTACAGCGGACCAGAATTGCGACGGAGGCGCAATATTTAATGGCACGGTATGTGTTTGAAGAGATGGGGTATCGCCGTTATGAATGGAAATGTGATGCGCTCAATGAACCTTCGAAGCGTGCCGCAAAACGTCTAGGGTTTACTTATGAAGGGAGATTCAGACAAGCCGTTGTTTATAAAGGCCGAACTAGAGACACGGATTGGTATTCGATGATTGATCAAGAGTGGCCCAAGTTAAAGGAACGGTTCGAAAAATGGTTGCATCCAGAGAACTTTAATGAAGAGGGAGTACAATATCATTCCCTTTCACAACAATCCTGATGAAGTATTAGGATGAAGCGTTAGAAATTAGAGCGGTAGAAATACCGCTTTTTTGCTAGGAATAGAATGAAAAGTAAAAAGAATCTTTACGAACTGCCCCTTTACCCTCTTTCTTTTTCCTTGTACAATGAAGCTGTAGAGAGGACGTGGAACTATGTGGAAAGACGCCATTGAGATGCGAGAGGCTGTAAGGAATCAGGAAGTCTCTCCGGTTGAATTAGTACAAGAAAGTTTAGAAAAAATCCATGCATTCAATCCCGAGTTGAATGCGGTTGTTCACATCCAAGCAGAGCGGGCGCTAGAAGAGGCGAAGACGCGCTCGTTTGAGGGCTTGCCGTTTGGAGGCGTGCCGCTTCTATTGAAAGACCTCGGGCAAAATCAAGCGGGGGAACCGTCCAGTTGCGGTAGTAAACTGTTAAAGGATATCGTGATGAAACGCACCGACAACTTTGTGAAGCGTCTGGAAGAGGCCGGGTTTATTATCGTGGGGCGGACGAATATTCCCGAGTTTGGATTTAAAAATATGACGGAAGCTAAGCTCTGGGGGGCCTGTGAATAATCCGTATGACCTGAAACGCAATGCTGGTGGATCTAGCGGTGGTGCAGCGGCAGCCGTTGCAAGCGGCATGGTGCAGATTGCAGCAGCCAGTGATGGCGGCGGTTCGATTCGTATTCCCGCAAGTTTCTCAGGACTATTAGGCTTGAAGCCGAGTCGGGGTCGAATTCCTGTCGGTCCTGGTAGTTATCGTGGCTGGCAAGGGGCTTCGGTGAATTTTGCGATGACGAAGAGTGTGCGCGATACGCGTGAATTGTTGCGCGCTTTGCAAGTCGAGCAGAAGGATAGTCCGTTTTTAGCGCCACTTATTCGCGAGTGGGAAGTCCGTTTAGAGCGTCCGCTTCGAGTGGGCGTCATTGAGAAATCCCCAATTGAGAGCGTGGTCGCTCCAGAAGCCAAAGCCGCGCTTCGTAAGGCGGTTCATTTTCTCGAAGACATCGGCTGTGAAGTGGAACCCATCGGCTGGCCTGTCGACGGTGTGGAAGTGATGAAGAATTACTATTTAATGAATAGTGTCGAGACCGCAGCGATGATGCAAGGCTTGGAAGCTAGTCTTGGACGAGCGCTCACTAAAGACGATATGGAACTGATGACATGGGGCATTTATCAATCCGGGCAGCACATTCTTGCCAAAGATTACAGTGTGGCTCTTGCCAAATGGGATACTTACGCGCATGCGATGGAGAAGGTGCATGAGGAGTTTGACCTGATTTTAACGCCGACCGTCAGTGATGTGGCGCCTCTTCAAACGCAATTTCCGATGGAGGAATCGGTTCGTCAGGCGCTCAACCAGATCGAAGAACTCAGCGTCCCTGAGCAACAAAGTGTGATTTGGCGGATGTTTGATCGTACCTTGGCCTTGACGCCATTTACGCAATTATCGAATATTACAGGTGCGCCTGCGATTAGCTTACCGGTGTATCTTAGTGATAAAGGCCTACCAATCGGCGTGCAGTTCATGGCAGCTCGTGGGCAAGAGGCACTGCTCTTGCAAGTAGCAGAGTGGTTTGAAGAACAAGGGCAATTTGAAATGAGACAGTTCAGCTAGGAGTGAACAAGATGACTAAATCAGTAGCAATCGTAGGAGCTGGGATTGTAGGGGCAACGGCGGCCTACCAACTCAGTAAAAAAGGAATCGCCGTGACCGTTTTTGATGCGGGCGTCGGTCAAGCCACCAAGGCCGCAGCGGGGATTATTTGTCCGTGGTTATCCCAACGCCGTAATAAAGACTGGTACCAACTCGTGTCGCATGGGGCAGCGTATTATCCCCTTTTAATGGAACAATTACGTGCGGATGGAGTCACAGATTTGCCGTATGAACAAGTTGGGGCGTATATTTTCAAACATACTGAAAAACAACTCAAAAAGTGGAAGAAATGGCGATTGAACGCCGAGTGGATGCGCCGATGATCGGGGAAGTAGAGGCGCTATCTAGAGAAGACGTCGCAAAGGTGATCCCAGGATGGGCGAATCCAGATGGGGCTTTGTATTGTAGCGGTGGCGGTCGTGTGGATGGAGAAAAACTTGTAGCCCTCCTTCTAGAGCAAGCCGTAAAAAACGGAGCTACCGTGAAGCGTCAAAAAGTTTCTTTATCCAAAGAAGGCGAAGACATTCGAGTGGTAGCCGGTGAAGAGGTTCATTCTTTTGATGCCGTAATTCTCTCCAGTGGCGCTTGGGTCAAGGAATTATTAGAAGGACTCGACTACTATGTGGATGTGCGTCCGCAAAAAGGGCAATTGATCGAATTGGAACTAGAAACGAGTGAAGATACCTCAAAATGGCCGGTGTGCATGCTTCATGGGGAGATTGATATCCTACCGTTTCCAGGTGGCAAGATTTTAGTTGGGGCGACGCATGAGAATACGAAAGGATTCGATTTGACGCCAGATGAAGCCTTGTTAGACGGCATGTATGAAGAAGCCTGTGCAAGTTTGCCAGCGTTAAAAAGCCGCGAAACGAAGTGGGGTTCGTGTAGGAACACGCGCGTATACTTCCGATTTTCTACCATTTTTTGGGAAAGTTCCGGAAACTTCGAATGCCTTTGTGGCGAGTGGATTGGGTTCTTCTGGTTTGACGAGTGGAGTGTGGATTGGCGAATTATTAGCGCGGTTATCCGCAAAAGAGACCGTTGATTTTGACGTTGAAAATTATCCTCCAAAAAATTATATAAGAAAAAAACATAGAAACATAACATAATTTTATTTGTTTTTTTGAATCAAAAATTTAGTATTCTATTAAGAGTAATTATGTAACTTTTTATAAAAAGGAGGAAAAAACGAATGTTAAAAAGAGTTCAAAGAGTTTTTAATGCGTGGGAATATCGTTGAATTAGCTGTAGCCGTTATTATTGGTGGTGCTTTTTAAAGCAATCGTTGATTCATTAGTAAAAGACATTATCTCACCAATCATCGCAATGGTGGCTAACACTGGCGATATCGCAGCAGTTTCATTTAAATTAGGTTCTGCTCAAATCGGTATTGGAGCGTTCATCGCTGCAATCATCAACTTTGTAATCGTTGGAGCGGTATTATTCTTAATCGTTAAAGGAATGAATAAAGCTTCTGAATTAGCAAAAGGTAACAAACCTGCTGAAGAAGCTGCACCAGCTGCACCAACTGCGGAAGATTATTTAAAAGAAATCCGCGACTTATTAGCAAACAAATAATCATTCTGAAAAGCCGAGAAACCTCTCGGCTTTTTGTGTGCAAAAAAATAAAATGGTGATAGAATAAAAGGATAAAATTCGTTGAACCATTGTGAATGAGTGTGTGCTTGAAAGAACAGGCGAAGCTTCGCTTCGTTTCTTTGGATTTGAGAGGAAAGTACATCGTCGGATAAACGAGTTCAGAATCAGTTTTATTATTGAAAGAGTTATAGTGGGGCAACGGTGCAAGCCTAGGTCTTGCACCTTTAAAGCCTCAAAGAGGACGTACGGAATAAATTCCTACGTCCTCTTATTCGTTTTAATGCTTATTCCCACTATTCTTTCAATAAACTGATTCTTTTTGTTTATCCTCCTCAGGCGTTTGGATGGAATCCAAAGAAACTCGCACACTTCTATTTTTCAAACACAATGGTTCGACGAATTTTTCTTTATTTTTTGAGCGAAAAACGAGAGGTTTCGGTTTTTAATGATTTTAATTTGCTCCGTCTAAACCGGACCATCCGAAAAACAGGATGTGAGGGCGAGTGGTCAGGGTAGAATCATTGGACTGATACGGTGCAGAAAGAAGCAAAAAACGGGTTCACAGTGTGAATCCGTTTTGTTTCGTAATCTATGGCCAGCACAGTTTAATAAACCACTGCGAAGAGCGCTATTCTTAGATGCTCGTTGTTTCGACAAGGTTCTTTAGTTGTTCTAGGAGTTGGTTTAAGGTGTCTAGTGTTTCTTGTGATTTGTCCCATTGATAGAGATTGTGGAAGTAAGTTTGGATGTTTGCTTCAAAATCATGTGGGAGAAGAGCGCAGTTTTCTTTTGCGTATGATAGCATCCGTTTTTCTCCAGGGTGTAATTGCTCGTTCAATGCAAAGAGTAGGTCAAAATAGGAAGCAAAGAATTCGCTACTTCTATGGTTCAAGGCGAGAATGTCCTTGCGCTTAAGTGCTTTTTTGATTTGTTTTGAAAAAGCGGGCAAGGATGTCTCCAGTAAAAGGGACTGTCTCTGGATGATATTTCGCTTCAGAGTCGCAGGGTAAGGTATGCGGTATTTGTCCTGTAGAGCACTGTATCGGTTTTCTTTGTCGTATAGAACTTTGCTATGAAGCAAGTTGTACCACATACAAGTTGTGTAGGCATTATGAGGCTGATGTTCAAGAACGACCTTCTGTAATTCTTGGTCAAAATCATCCAAGGAACGATAGATGAATTCAATTTCGATTCCGTTATTTAGAATGCAGTCATCTTCCAATTCCCAAAATTGATTTTGGATTTCCATATACGAGCAGTACTTGCTTAGTAGTTTTTGTCGGATTTCGGGGGCAATCGAATCTTTCAAATAGACATAGACATCATAGTCCGAATCTTGATCATACTGTTCTCCAGCTCTGGAACCTCCAAGGGCCACGGCTTCTACTTGTTCTAGTTGTGCTAATTCTTCAAAAAGTTTTTCAGGCATCCTATTTTCCTCCCTTTCAGTCAGTAAGTTCATTGTAGCAAAAAATCATTCAGATGCAATCTATCTTTTTTAAGAAAAAATTAGGTATAATAGTAGAAAGATGTAAATAAAGGGGTCTTTCAAATGTGGATTGTATTTGCGTTGTTATCAGCTGTGTTTGCGGCATTAACGTCGATATTTGCCAAAATAGGGATTGATGGAGTGAATTCGAATTTGGCAACGGCAGTGCGGACGGTTGTGGTTGTTGTGATGTCGTGGTTGATGGTGTTTATCACGAATAATCAGTCAGGACTAGCACAAATTAGTAAGAAGAGCTGGGTATTTCTCATTTTATCCGGGCTTGCGACAGGGGCGTCATGGTTGTGTTATTACCGAGCGCTCCAACTAGGAAAGGCGACTGAAGTGGCTGCGGTGGATAAACTGAGCATTGTTTTCACTTTGATTTTAGCGTTTATTTTTTTGCACGATACATTTACGGTGAAATCACTCATCGGTTGTGCACTCATTGCAACAGGGACAATTCTGATGGTGTGGTAACTAAAAAATCGTACGGAAGCTCCGTACGCTTGTTTTACTAACGAACAACATTGTAGAAAAAGTTTAAGATAACAAAGACGGCTACCGTAGTGAAGATACGGATAATTTGTCCGTATATCTTATCTTCGTGTGTTCTATCATACCAACTGGCCCCGATGCAACAGCAGACTGAACCGATGCCCCAAAGGATTATCCCCATTGGTTTAATAGATATAAACATTGTAGCAGATAAACCAGCGAGTGCTCCGCCTATGCTCATTAAGTACCCTTGTGGCGATTTTTTTATCTTCTGAAAAACATTTTTAACCCTTTCGAAGCATTGAATACTCCGAAGAAAAAAAGCAATAACTGCAAGACCTTGTAATATTAAGATTAATCCCAGCATATAAAGTTCCTTTCTTTAAACAATTATAAATGAAGTAAAAATAGTGCAAATGTAATAATAGCCGCAATCGTTAAACTAAATAAATAAAACAGCGGTGTAGTATCATCGTTGGCTTCGTGATTCATTTTAGCTCCGCTATAATACAACACTATGGCGACAAACCAAGCTGCTATCGCGAGAGGATAGTAAAAGGAATAGCAATGGAATGGTACCGAGAGAAAAAAGTGTACCTATGTAAACATAGTTATTTCCAGGCGTATTCTTTTTTCTATAATGGGCTACTAAGCTAACCGTTAAGTTTAATAGGGAGTAACCGAAAATCACGAATAGTACGTTATAAAAATCAAATAAAAATGCTAACACTAAAGAACCTCCTTATCCTACATCATCGTCCAAGTAATAACAGAAATACTGTAATAAGACCACCGAAAGTTAAATTAATAAAGTAAAACGTTGGATCAGAATCATTGTTTGCTTCATGATTCTTTTTAGACCCGATAAATAGCAACACCAGTCCGCCAATCCAAGTCATGATTGCGAGAGGATAGGACCCGAATAGCATTGGAAGAGTGATGAGAGAGCAGAGCGCGCTAAGGAAAAATATAGTCGTTTCCTGGCGTGTTCTTTTTTCTGAAATAGGCACTGCTGCTAGCGAATAAATTGAAGAGAGAGTAAATAATGATACCAACTGATAAGTAAAATAACTTCACTAAAAGTCCAAATGCTTCCGCCATAAAAAAATCCTCCTTTTAATGTACCCCTTTTTTAAACGAGCGCCAGTCCAATTGTGAGAAGGATTGCGATGGTGATGCGGATGGCGTGATGTGATTTATTGTTATTGCCTTTTTCTTTTCCGTTCATATAGGCTCCCACGCAGCAAAGCGTTGCCCCAACAATCCATGTAACGAATGAAATTCCGCGAACCATTGCTAGTAATGGGATTGCAGGAAGTGCGATTAGGCCTCCTACAAAAAAATGAGGATGTTTCCTGTTGTTTTTGTCTCCTTTTAGAAGAGCGACGCCTCCTGCGAGTAGATGTAAGAAAGCAAATGTAACGATAAAGAAACTAAGAATAGAAAATAAGATGAATACAAAGTCCATATGAGGTCCTCCTTGTTAGGGCGATAATCATTAAAAATTGTGAGTACGAGTGCAATGATGGCACGAAGTTTGTTTGGATCTTCGATTTTTATCAGGGAACGGATTTCCATTCACAATACGAGCCAGAAAGTCCATCATGGCATTTTCTGTTTTTATAGGGCTTTTTCGTGCTGGTTATTCCAGTAAGACGCGTAAAGAATCAGCGCCCATGCTACAAACCATATGATATATCCAGTAACTGATTTTTGATAGATGAGACGGATTGAATGGAGAGCGTTGACACCTCCAAAGAAAAGTAAGAAGTTTGCGAGTGAATATTTTTTGGCCCAAATAGCATAGATTCCAACGCTTAAAAATGGTAATAAATAAAATGAGGCGATGGAATTAATCAGAAGTGTCAATGGTTGAGGCATACAATTCTCCTTTAAGCTTGATAGTAATCAGTATAAATCGCTCCTTGTGTTTTGTCAAAATCCGGCGGGTGCGGTACACTAAGGAGGACATGAACGAAGGGAGGACAAAGATGAAACTCATACTATCGCCTGCAAAGGAAATGAATAGTGACGTATTAGAGGAGCGCGACTGGGAAGTGAGTCCGGCTGCTAGAAAAGTAGTGGAGGCTGTGAGCGCAGTGCTTGAAGAAGACCTTGCCCGCGTTCTTGGAGTCAAAGGGAAGTTGCTTGAAGAAAATAAAACCTTTGTCGAAAGGTGGAAGGTGGCTAGGTCTGCTCCTGCCATTGAACTCTATAACGGACTGGCGTTTCGCTGGTTGAAGCAAGTCGAGGGATGGAATAAGGGATTAGGCTATGGAAGTGAGCATGTACGTATTTTGTCTGCCTTGTATGGGGCTGTGGCGCCAACTACTTATATAAAAACCGTACCGTTTGGATATGTTGCGACCATTGCGCGTGGACGGAATGAGCTTGAAGGCATACTGGAAAGCGGAGTGGGCCGAGTTGTTTGAAGAAGGGGAAACGGTGGTCAACTGTGCGAGCGACGAGTTCAGTTCGCTTTTAGACCGTTCGCGTTACAACTGGATAGACGTGGAATTTTACGAACGCAAAGATGGCAAGTTGAAACAACACTCCACAACGTCGAAAAAAAGGGCGTGGGTTGCTAGTGGGTTTTGCCATGCGTGAACAAGTGACCGACGTGAAGCAATTGGAGGCTTTCAGAGAAGACGGATTTACGTTTGATACGGAACTATCAACACCAGAAAAAAACTGGTGTTTGTGAGATAAAAAAATAGAGGAGTAGGACAAGCGTCTTACTCCTCTTTTTGCTTGTTATTTTTATGATGCCTTCTAATTGTTGGTTTACGATTGTAATTTACAAATGCAAACGAAAACGCTCAGAGGATTTTTTAAATAAAAAACTCAAGCCAACAGCAATTCTGCCGGCTTGAGTTTGATGTTGGTCTATTTAATTGATTTTAATAGAGCTCACTAATTGCTCAAAATCTCGTTGAACTCTACTGAATACTTCTTGAGATGCGTTCAACTCTATTTGATACAACACTTCTAATAACGAATCTTGCTCTTCAAAAAGATAAGATATAATAATACGATCACTCGTCTTTGCTGAAATTTTATAGAGATAGCGGCGGTCTGTAAACTCTTCAAAACAAAACTCCAAAAGTTCACCATAATATTTGGTAAACGCCAATTGTATATCTGCTTTACTAAAACTTGCATACCCACTATCAATCATGAAGGATAGAACATTATTTTCATTACGTGTATCTGCAAAGAGTTGATAAGCATCCGTATGCCCATCGCCTAAATCGTTATATCCCTCAGAAAGTGGAGTGTAAATCACCTTAGAGCCAGAAAGTGTCAAAAACTGTGCCACACTAGGCATTACTTCTTCAACGGATAACATTCTCTTCATTTCAGAAAGATGTGCATGAAGTTCTGTAACAGGACATTCAAACATAGCTTCTTTGTCTGCTACATATCCACCTGTTTTAGTCGCCAACTTCAAACCTTGTACTCTACATACATCGCCACGTAAAAAGATTTTGACAGAAGTAAACTTTTGGCTAAAAGCTTTAAAAGTCTTGCTTCCCAATTCTGTCCAAATTCATATAAATCGCCTGTGTAGAGAGGTGTTTCCTTAGAAATTTCTAGTGCTGCAGTAATACTTTCAATGATTCTTTGATCCGTACAGCCTTTTTCAACGCGTAAAACTGGCGGCACAATAATTGGCGCATTCGTCTCCTCTTGCTTTGAATGGGCTCCAAAAATATACCCTAGATTTTTATTAAAATAAATCGTTACTCCTGTATACAAATCTAATTTCCTCCATGCAATGTTTCATCAATAACATTTCCACGAACAATTGGCCCTTGTCCCCAAATCCCCTCTGGCAATTCTATTTCTGACATATTTGTGTTCGATTGTGAGAATGTAGAGCTAACGGTGATTTTATTAGAAAAGTAATTTTGTTATTAGTCCCTTAATCTGTTTATTCAACTTCAATCCTCTATCGTCAGCGGAAAAAAATATCTTCCCCCTGAACATTTTATCTTCCATTTCTTTCCACTCAATCACTAGTTTATACAGTTCGTCAGTTGAAATAAAAACATGGTTCACCAAGACTTTCATCATCCATTTGATAGTATACTTCTGTTTTCTCCTTACCTATATTAATATTCAGCATATTACCGCCAAATCCAGATGCCTCTTTTTGACCAGTAACAACTGCCTCTAATTCTTTATAAATATGAGGGTAAAAAAATTATGGACCTCAGAATTTAAAAAGTCTGACAGTGAATAAAATTTTTGATCTGTAAATTTCAAAACTAACATTATATCATTTTCTTCATTTCCAAAAAAACTACAACTGAATATATTCTCTTCATTAATCTTACCTCTAAATTCATTTTATTCCATTGGGAATGCTGAGATAATCTTTCCATCAGATTTTCTTATATACATTCCAATCTTTAATCCATTACTACTTTTTCCAATGTACTTATTGCCATAAGCTAAAACTTTATTAGAATATGCCTCATTAATGGTATCCACAATCTCCTGAGGGCTCATATGGTCAGGGAAAAAGGTTGAATACCCATCATTTCCTTCTTTAGGAATTCCATTTACTTCAACTTTTGCTTCATAAACTCCAGCATCATTTAAGGCAGGACTTTTCGTACCTTCTATAATACTGCCAGAAGTCCCCTCTACCATATCATAGTGATAACCTCCTGCTTGTCCGCTCTTATTTATATCACCTTCAAAAAAATGTGAATTAAAGACTTCTCAGTAAAGTTCTCTGTATGTTTGAGATTTGCTAAGTCATCCATATTGTACATTTTGGATTTAGAAGTATTTTGATTCCAACTATCAAGTATAGATTTTTCCTTCTCTACATACTGTTTAAACCCTGAACTTTCCCTTGCCGCCTTATTTACTTTTATATTCTCCAATACTTGATTTTTATTTCAAGTGCTGTATCAACTTTTGGCACAGTCTTCCCGTTCAAACTAAAGTTCTCAGCAACTTTAGAAAAATTTATACCCACCTACAAAGTTTCCTAATAAGTTCATCAACTGTGCGGTTTCTTCGTTTCCACCGAGAAGCTTTGTTCCATGGTAGGCTGCTTGTCCGGTAGCTAAAAGCTCCGACTGTTCCCCAGAAGAACTGCGAGATTCCTTGGGCAATACTTTGCGTCTGGGCAATCGGTATGAACACCCCTGTTGTAAGACTGAAAATTTGCCCCAAACTGTGGTATAACTCACCGTTTCCTAAGAAAAGTGTATTTCGAATCGGATTTACCGCAAAGGATTTTCCGTCGCCAGACAATCCATAATAAATATTCTGTCCAGCTTCGATAGAATTTGAAGCCCCATACATGGACAAAGCCATTGCTCCAACCTTAAAAGCTGAGGTTACAATCGGCAACATAGTCCCACCCGACATTACTAGAGCACTAGCACCAGCAACAACCGTCAAGACTCCAAAGACGAGATTCATGAGCCCTTGCTTGGTTCGTTCTTCAGCATAAAGTGCCTCCATGCGCACTTGATCACGTTCAAGAGCTGCTTGAATAATCCCCATACGATCATTTAGTTGGGCTGTCACTTGTTCATAGGCTACCATAAACCGTTGGACAGATGGTAGTTTTCCAAAGGCTCCCGTTTGATAACTTTCAAGACTTCGGTTTCTACTCGAATGTTCCGCTATCAAGCTTTTCGTTGCATCTAGCAATTCCTTAAACGCCTGCAAATCTTGGCGAGCATGCATCTCTTCATATTGCGTAATGGATTCGTCTAGATGCTTAATATCTTTCATCAGCTTCTCATACGTGAATTTCGTCTTTGTATGACTAGTTCCCTGGTAATTCACTAATCCTGCGACTCTGAGCTTGGCAGTTGTTAACTGTTCCAACTGTTGTTCGAATCGTTGCTTAGACTTTCCTAGGTCTGAATGAAGCCCTTTATAGACATCTTCAGGCAATTCCGCATGGTTATGCGTATCGATTTGATAGTAGCCATCTTTATACAGTAACAAACTCGTTGAATAGTCATTCATTAGTTGGAGAAAAGTTTGAAGGAGTGTTCCATGAACTTCTCTCATATAGGTTTGCGCACTCGTCATCGCTTTCCCCTGGAGACTACTGTTCCCCGCAAATCCTTCAACCGCTTTTGCTTAGGTTTGTTATCGACGCGCCCCATTGTTGGATGGTTTGATTCGTTTGGCCATGCATGGAGGTAATGTCATTAAATTTTACTTGATAACTCATTTATCATCTTCCTTAAACTGCTAAAAGTAAATTATGTTTGAAAAAATGTCGCTCTCAATTGGTATTATAGCATAATGAATTTAAAAAAATGAGAGAATAAGAAGTTTAATGATATTAAAATAAGCAGTCAATGACTGCTTATAATTATGGAATGGTATTTGTTTAGGAAAAGAGTACTCTTATTTTCTCTCCTGTGCAACATAGGTTTGGATTGCGTCGCAAGCGTATTGGCCTACACCTTTGCCGTATTTATCGAGGTTCGTTCTGAACTCTTCGTTTTGAGCGTAGCCGAATCCGATGCTTGAGAAGACATCGATGGAGCAGTCGAACGCGTAAGCGCACATGTGTTGGTGGAGTTGTTTGGCTAAGTCGACGTTCACAGCGTCTGTTGCAGGAAGGCCTTTTTCGATATTTTCAGCAAACGCGAACCAGATCTTGTTGAAGCCGTCTGCTATGATTTCTTCCTTGCCTTTTTGTTTTTCTGCAGTCTCGTTCAACACTGTTTCACCGTACTTTTCAGTCGCGGCCTGTTTATATTTTTCGTTATCTTTAAAGGTGAAGCCTTTGAATTTTTCTTCTGTTGTCATTGTCATTTTCCTTTCTTTTGACTCAATGGTCTTTTCTAAAGTGTCGATTAATGTTAGAAGACGTTCTTTTTCTTTTTGCATTAAAATCAACTGATGTTTCAAGTGAGGCAAGAGATCTTCCTCTTCTTGTTTCATGAGATTTTTGATGTCTTTTAGTGAAAATCCTAAATACTTATAGTACAGGATGGTTTGAAGGAGGGACAATTCCTCTTCACTATAGTAGCGGTATCCATTCTCATGTTTTTTTGGGGGATAGTAAGCCAATTTCATCATAGTGATGCAAAGTGCGCACCGATACACCACTGATTTCGCTCACTTGTTTGATTAAATACATATTTTCAACTCCTAACAATATACAGTGTAATCTATAACGTTACGTAAGGGTCAAGCCTTTTCTCTTTTTTTATTTTCTTACTATACAAAATGAAGAAGAAGGCCACACCGCCGTCGCCAGGAGTACGTCCCGCCTTCTCGGAACAAGCCTCCTTCTTCGTCCATTTACAAGCACGATAAAAATACAATTACGAAAGTTGGCGTTTCCGGTGTAAGTCTATTCCGGTCTCTTACAAGCACCATATAATACGATTACAGAAATCTTGCGGATTCATCGTAGCAGTAATGGGGGATAGCAACCAATGTGAATTAGGGCGGGTTAAGGAACAACCTTTACCCGCCCTTTGAAGCTTGGTAGAGCTTGAGACACAAGGCTCAAGCCGTTGCCCCATTACAGCTATGATGAAACAATCCGCAAGGATTGGAGTAATCGTATTTATATGAGAATCCCTTCTAAGTGGTCGATCTCATGTTGGATGACTTGCGCCGTGAAGTCGGAGAACGTTCCTGTATGCTTCTTGCCGCTCGGGTCGGTGTACGTTACTTCAATCGTTTGATAGCGCGTCGTCTTCTTCGTGCCCGTATGGCTCAGACATCCTTCTTCTGTTTCATAGGGCCCTTGCTTTTTTGTAATCCGTGGGTTCAGCATCACCAAATCCATCGGACCAATCGCTACAATAATAATGTTCTTCTTCACGCCAATCATATTCGCCGCCATCCCTACACAGCGGTCGCGGTTGGCGCGAAGCGTATCTTGCAAGTCGCGGACTACCTGAGCGTCGGCTTTCGGGTCGGCAACACTGGATTTTTGGCTTAAGAAGAGTGGGTCTTTCATAATATTTTTTTGCATGAGTTTGCTCCTTTATACAGACATTCTAAAAAAGATTTTTGCGATTTCTTCTGGACTTTCCACGCCACCTTTTTGAATCCAGTGGAAGAAAATCGCGCTATTACTATAAATAAAGACTTCTGCGGCATAGTCTTCCGGTAGCGGATAGACGGTCTTGATAGTCTCTTTAATCGGACCGATTTGTTTGGATAATTCCAGTAAGAAATTTTTGGACTAGATGAGAAGTATAGTTAAACCGGTTGAGCGAGATGGCATGAATAAAGTCGAAATCTTCTTTTAAATATTCAAAAATTTTAACGATGGGCTCAAAGGCTTCTTCTTTCGTTTTCGGCTGGTCTTTATTCAATAAGAAAATAATGTTTTGTAAAAATCTCGTCAATCAGCTGGTCGATCATATCAAATTTATCGACGTAATGGAGATAGAAGGTTCCGCGGTTGATTCCGGCTTCCTTTGCAATATCACTCACGCTAATCGTCTCGAAGTCTTTTTGTTTCAAGAGTCTCGTGAGCGCGGCTTTTAAATCACTTTTTTTGTTGTGGTTTTTTTCGTTTTTTTGGGTCGTCATTTTTTAAACTCTCTCTTAAATCAACACATTGTTGAGTATTGTGTATTGTTTTTTCGCTAGGCCTATTATAAAGTATGAATGAAGGATAATCAACACAGTGTTCATTTAACTTCGTTGATAGAAATGAGGGATAGACATGGCTTATATCGAAAATGAAGAATAGCTATAAACGGTATCATGTCGGCGATACAGAGATTATTGCGAATAATGATGTGAATTTTGAAATTGAAAAAGGCGAATTAGTAATGATTTTAGGGGCCAGCGGTGCAGGAAAATCCACGGTTCTGAACATTTTAGGAGGCATGGACACCAACGACGAAGGGCAAGTCCTTATTGACGGTGTGGACATTTCGACTTTTGATGAAAAAAACAACTCACTTATTATCGAAGAGATGATGTTGGTTTTGTCTTCCAATTTTATAATCTAGTGCCGAACTTAACAGCAAAAGAAAATGTGGAACTAGCGGCTGAAATCGTAAAAGACGCTCAAGATGCAGAGGAAGCCTTGAAGGCAGTCGGGCTTGAACACCGCATGAATAATTTCCCGTCGCAATTATCGGGTGGGGAACAACAACGCGTCTCTATTGCGCGTGCGGTTGCAAAAAATCCCAAACTCTTGCTTTGCGACGAACCAACAGGAGCCTTGGATTACAAGACCGGAAAACAAGTGCTTCAAATTTTACAAGATATGTCTAGAAAACAGGGAGCAACGGTGATTATCGTCACGCATAACTCTGCGCTTGCGCCAATTGCCGACCGCGTGATTTATATGCATGATGCACGCGTGAAGAAAATAGAACTCAATCCAAATCCGCAAGATATTCAAACACTTGAATATTAGAAGGGGGAGGCCATTGAAAAAGAAAACATTAAATAAGGATATAAGGAACTCGCTTCGCCAGTCGAAGGGGCGCTTCCTTTCTATTATGTTACTCATGATGCTGGGGGCGTTTGCTCTCGTTGGGTTAAAAGTTTCGGGCCCGGATATTAATGATACCGTTCATGGGTACATGGAAGAATTAAAGACAGCAGATTTGTTTGTGGTTGCCGGTTATGGCTTGAGCGCAGGTGACCAAGCTGAAATCAAACAGGAGAATGCCGAAGTGGAGTTCGGTTATTTTGTCGATACGGTTATTAAAGATAGCGCGAGTGCGATTCGTGTGTTCTCTCAACCTAAAAATATTTCTCAGTTTGAACTTGTCAGTGGACGTTTCCCTTCCAAAGAGGATGAAGTGGCGTTAGATGCTACGTTTTCTAACTCCTATCAAGTTGGGGATAAGATTCATTTAAGTGAGTCGGGGAAAAACAGCTTTATTAAAACAAGAAGAATTCACCGTAACGGGATTTGTCCATTCGAGTGAACTTCTTTCCAAGAATACAAAAGGAGTCTCTAGTGCTGGAAGCGGGGATCTAAGTGGATTTGCGGTGGTACCAGAGAAGACTTTTGATTCCGAAGTCTATACGATTGCCCGTCTTCGTTACCCGGAATTGCGAAAATGGAATACCATGAGCCGAGACTACTCGGACCAAGTGAGTGAACTGCAACAGGCTTTGGAAGCGAAATTAGCTGACAATGGTAAGGCACGCTTAGATACTCTACAAAAAGAAGGCAAACGAAAGAATCTCTGAAGGAGAAGAAAAGATTTCGGATGCGAAGACGCAACTATCAGATGCCAAGGAGAAGCTCGCAGACGGTAAGAGAGAAATCGAAAAACGAAAAGAGACTCGCAGATGGCCAAAAAGAAGTAGATGATAATGAAGCAACGATTGCTTCCGGAGACGCGATGTTAAACGCTGCGTGGAATCAGTTGGAGGCAAGCCGTGGCCAACTCGAGAGTGCACGTGTGCAAATCGAACAAGCCGTGGCTACATTAGCCGAAAAGAAAGAGCAATTAGAGGATGCAAGTGCTAAATTAACAGCGGCTGAAACACAACTGGCTGTGAAGAAGGAAGAGCTTGCTAATGGCCAGCAACAGCTTGAAGACGGCAAAACGCAATTAGCGCAGGCCAAAAGCGCAACTAGAAACGGCTAAGGAGGATCTCGAAGCTAAAAAGATGACCCTTGCACAGAGTAAGGCGCTTCTAGCTAGCAACCCGGATGCTGCTGCCGCACGAGGCATTACCGAAGCGAGCCTTCAAGCGATGGAGACGGCTTTAACGCAAGCAGAAACTCAAATCGCGCAAACAGAAGCGACACTGAATGCCAAAGAACAAGCGCTCACTCAAAAAGGAACAAGAACTCACAGCGGGTCAAACAGCCGTTTCAAATGCTGAAGCTGAACTCGCATCGAAAAAACAACAATTACTCGAAGGGCAAGAAGCGTACCAACAAGGCTTAGCGAAGTATTACGCTAGTTACAGCGAGTACGTGGATGGCCTCGACCGATACCGCGAAGGAGTGGCAACTTTTGAAGCCAACGCAGGAACATTAGCAGAAGGAAAGGCAAAACTAGCCGAAGCCAAGAAAAACGTTAGCGGACGGCGAAGTCAAACTCGCGGACGCAAAAAAACGCAACTAAAAAGAAAGCGAAGAAACGTACAACGAGAAGAAAGAGAATGCTGACAAAAGAAATCCAGAAGGCGGAATCCGAACTTGAAAAAAAGCGAAAGTGGACGTTTCGAAACTCACGAAACCGAAGTATTCGGTCTATACTCGCTCAACGATGTTAGGGAGTCCAGGGTTTATGAATATGAAGACAGCCTCAGAAGGAGTTGTAGCAGTAGGGAATCTATTCCCCATCGTCCTTTATGCCGTGGCAGCGCTCGTAACAATAACGACAATGACGCGTTTTGTGAATGAGGAACGAACCAATGCAGGAGTATTAAAAGCCCTTGGATATGAGACAAAAGACGTAATGAAGAAATTTGCGGTGTATGGTTTTGCTGCAGGAGTTACCGGTACGATACTGGGGATTTTAGCAGGAACGTATTTATTGCCGAGTGCATTAGGGGCGACTCTGTTAAAAGATACCATTCTACCAAGTATTCAATTAAACTTCCATCCGTGGATTTCCATTATTGCGATTCTTTGCTCACTCGTTTGTAGTGTACTTCCTCCATTATGGATTGCTCGTCGTGAATTAAAAGAACAAGCGTCAGCCTTACTTTTACCGAAAGCACCAACAGCAGGGGCAAAAATTTTCTTAGAACGAATTCCTTTTATCTGGAATCGACTCAGTTTCACAGGAAAAGTAACAGCACGAAATATTTTCCGTTATAAACAAAGAATGTTGATGACTATTATCGGAGTGGCAGGATCAGTAGCGCTTCTATTTGCTGGCCGTGGGATTTTAACGTCGATTCATGGAATTGCGGATCGTCAATTCAAAGAGATTATTACTTATGATGCGATTGTGTCGAAGCAAGAGGTGTTAACGCCAACGGAAGAAACAGCCTTGCAACAATATTTAGACTCTTCGGCGGTCACTTCTTACACAGGAGTTTATAGTGAATCGGTGGATAAGGAAATTAAGGGAGTCGATGATGCTCAATCGGTGACGCTACTAGTAGGAGCATCGGAGAAACTTTCTTCCTACATTCATTTATTCAATGCGAAAACGAAGCAGGAAAGGTCTCTGCCTGAAGATGGAGTTCTTGTGTCGGAAAAAAACTGGCTAAATTAATGCAAGTAGAAGTAGGAGATACCTTCACACTTGAAAAATAAAGACGGGAAAGAGATTTCTTTAAAGGTTTCTGGAATCATCGAAAATGTACGCTGGACACTTTGTTCTTATGAGTCCAAAAAGTGTACGAGGCTTCTTACGGGAAACAAGCAAAAGACAATGCCTTATTTATTCGGTTTGAGAAAAAGGATATTGCAAATGTCAGAGATGAATCTGCCAAATTAATGGCCTTAGAAGGGGTGAACGCGGTCGTTCAAAATACAGCGATGATGAACCGTATTGATACAATTGTTGGTTCATTGAGTCGTGTGATGTTGATTTTAACCGCCGTATCGATTTTACTTGCGGTTGTAATCCCTATATAACTTAACCAACATCAATGTAGCGGAACGGATTCGCGAGCTCTCGACAATCAAGGTGCTTGGATTCTTGAACAAAGAAGTGACGATGTATATTTACCGCGAAACGATTTTTATTATCGGTCATTGGGATTGGTTTAGGTTTGGTGCTGGGAAGGATTTTACATCTTGTTATTATTGATACTACTGCACCGAAGTTTGTTATGTTCAATCCCGCTGTCGGATGGTTTGTATATGTGTTGCCATGTGTGATTGTGATTGTCATCTTGGTTGCGCTAGGGTATATGGTGAACCATCTCCTCCAACGCATCGATATGCTAGAAGCCCTCAAGTCTGTGGACTAGGGAAGCTTTGCTTTTGTGACGAACGTCAAAAATCCTTGCGGATATTTCAATTATAGTAGTTAGTCGGGCACCGGATTGAGCCTAGGTCTCAATCCTACCAAGCCTCAAAGAGCCACAGGGCAATCAATTGCCTTGTGGCTCTATTTCGCATTGGTTGCTTTTCCGTACAACTACTATGATTGATCCGCAAGTTTTTCCGTTCGTCACTGCAAAGCTTCCACAGACTTGAAGGCACAGCGTATGATAATTCCCACATCCCAATCAAGTTGACAGATACAAATCCTCCTTTTTTTAAGAGGAGAGCTGTAGATTTTTTTCTTTGCTTCTTTTTATGCCACAGACTTGGGGTTCTGCATTTGGAGCAGGGTTCGCATATACTGCAAGGCAACGATATACAAACCGTCCTTTTTAAAGAGAGGGGCGGCTGTGGATTCCGTTCGTCACCGCAAAGCTTCCACAGACTTGAAGGTGTTGCGTATGATAATTCCCATATCCCAATCAAGCTGACAGATACAAACCCTCCTTTTTTTAAGAGGAGAGCTGTAGATTTTTTTCTTTGCTTCTTTTTATGCCACAGACTTGAAGGCATAGCGTATGATAATTCCCATATCCCAATCAAGCTGACAGATTATCAAGCGTATAATCACCTCGAGTTTAGTATAATAAAAGAAGCCATCGATTGATGACTTTCTCAGTGGGCTCCCTATCAGTACCTATCTAGATGTTAGCTTTTCGTCACCCGCTACAGTTGACAGAGAGCCAGAATAGCTACTGTCTTATCTCTTTCTTTACTTAAAGCCTTGATAGACTTGACAAATGGAAGAAAATAACTCTATTAAATAACTATAAATTAATCAGCATCAACGCTGATAGCTTTATACACAATGTATAAAACCCAATTTTGATTCTGCCTCACTTCAATTTTTGCAAAGCCAACATTTTTTAAAATATTATCCAACGCATGAGTTGCAGTATATTCTGGCATATGATAATTTATTTTTTCTTTTTCGCAAGCAATAATTAAAGTGGAGTGGCTAGACATGACCCGATAGATCTCCAGAAAGCCTTTTTTTAAATCATCCCAGAAAATATGTGTTTGAATGGCAAATACAAGGTCAAAGTAGTCATTTTGATAAGGTAGCGCGTCTACATTTCCAATCCTAAGATGAACATCACCATTTTGTATAGCATCTGAATTAATTCGTTTTGCAACTTGATAAGATTCCTTAGAAATGTCAATGCCATGAATTTCAAGATGCTTATTCAAAGCAAGGAGATTTTTGATGGTGCTGCCACCTCCATAGCCGATTTCTAAAACTCGACTATTATCTATAATTGTAGTTTGTTTTATTGTCCAAAGGCTAAGCTTTTTTTAAAAATAGGGAAGTCCAAATTTTCGCAATCACCTGGCCTACAATACCACTAGGTTTTTAGATTGATTAATAAGATATTGAATGAACATTTTTAGATACCTCTCCTTTAGGGGGATTTTTTTGAAAAGAATATTAGATAAAATTCAAAAATATGTAGATAGTAGTTCTTGTATAGTTGCTAAAATCATGGTCACTAAATATATCATTTAACATTTCTTTAGGTAATGTTAAATGATATGATTTTAATTCTTCTGGATTATTAAAAATGCTTTTTATAAATTGTTTATCTTGCGATACATGCCTCAGTTGCAATCTCAGGAAACGAAAAAAAGCGATTGATTTGGAAATTTAAAAGCCAGTCTCAAAAATGCGTTAATAATATTTTTTTCCTAGTTCCTTTTAGTCATTTAATAATCTTCATAGAAACTATTATAAACTTTTTATGAAAAAAATACTACAGTTTGTAGTGGGAGCATTATTTTTTTGAAAAATTCTATACAAATAGTACGGAGCTGAGAGGCTCCGTTTTTTTAATCAAATTCAAGTTGTTTTGGTTTTAGGATGGCGGCTAGAATTGTAAAGATAAGGGCGCCGACAAAGGTTGGGACAATCCACTCTAGGCCATATGTGGCTAGTGGGAAGGTGCCAATTAATTTGACTGCGTCTCCCTAGTAGTTTTCCACCCAAAAAGTTGTGAAAGTGTGTTGATTCCTTGTACCAGTCCAACGATTCCAGCTCCGACCACCGCTCCAAGATACGTCCAGTCGTATGGGATGTATTGGTCAAACGCTGAGAAGAGGATGAGTGCAATCACGATTGGGAAGATGAAGGTCAATATTGGCACGGCAAGGTTAATGAGTGAATCCACGCCGACAAGCGAGATGATGAATTCCACTGCTACCGTGACAAGAATAATTTTCTTGTATTGTAATTTTCCCTTTAGAGACTTCTTCAAAATACTGACCGCAAGTGGTTGTTAGTCCAATCGCAGTTGTGAGGCAGGCAAAGCAGACCGCAAGTCCCATCGCGAGTTGCCCCCATGAGCCGAGTAAAGTTTTAACAATGGTTGTTAAAATAGCAGAACGTTGCTCAGTTGAGTCAATCACGGTACTAATACTTGCACCGCTGTATGCTAGTGTTGAGTATACGACAGCGAGTAGGACGAAGGCTACGATGCCAACTCCGAACATCATTCTGAATTGTTCTTTTCGATTTAAATACCCACGACGCGTAATATCTTTCATCACGACTCCGGCTAAGAGAGGAGCTCCGAGCACGTCCATAGTTTGATAGCCTTCTTTAAAACCTTGTGCGAATAGTCCGCTTCCGTCTGTTGTGGCAAATGTTGCATTTGGTTGAAGGATGGCTCCGACAAAGATACAGAAGAGAATAAGTAATAGAATCGGTGTTAAGTATTTTCCGATGGCATCCATGACGGAGTTTTCCTTGTATGTAATCCAAAGGACAATCCCGAAGAAGACGAGGGAAGAGATCCATTGTGGTGCATCAGGGAAATACGATTGTACGAAGATCTCATGCGTTGACGCTCCTGTACGCGGAACCGCAAAAATGGGCCCGATTAAGAGAACGCAGATAGCATTCAAGACGCCTGCAAAAACAGGGTGAATCCGTCGTCCGACTGCGAGTGCACTTCCGCCAAGAGTGGCAACGACCATTACGGCAACAACGGATAGCAGTGGGTCACTGATTAAAAAAATGCAAGAGTAGCAGTTCCCCAATTTTCTCCAGCAGTCACTCCTAGATAAGGTGGGAAAATTAAATTTCCGGCTCCAAAGAAGATAGCAAACAGAGCAAAAACCGATAATGATAATATCTATGAATTTCTTTTTTCATGGAACCACTCCCCTAACATTAAAAAAATAATTAAAAAATAGTTTAACATAAACTGAGAATGAATGCACTCAAAAACAAAACCAAACGTTAAATAAAAATATTTTCTTTATCGTTCGTTTTAGGTATAATAGACCGTGCAAGAAAACCATTTTAAAGGAGCGTAACTCATAAATGCGTAAAGTTTATTTAAACCACGATGGTGGCGTGGATGATTTAGTATCATTATATTTACTATTAAAAATGGAAGATGTGGAATTAGTAGGGGTCGGCGTTATCGAGGCGGACTGTTATTTAGTACCAGCGGTGGAAGCCAGCAAGAAGATTATTCATAAGTTCGGTTCTGAAAAGGACAAACAATTGAAAGTTGCTTCTTCAGATTCACGCCCTGTAAACCCATTCCCGAAAGAATGGAGAATGCACGCCTTCACAGTGGACGCACTTCCAATCTTAAACGAACATAAACCAATCACGGTGCAAGATTCACCATTAAAAGCGCACGAAGATTTAATCCGTGCCTTAAAAGAATCGGATGAGAAAGTGGACCTTGTTTTCGTTGGGCCATTAACCGACTTAGCACGTGCGTTAGACCAAGATCCTACTATTGAAGAAAACATCGGTAAACTGTACTGGATGGGTGGAACTTTCCTTGATATGGGGAACGTGGAAGACCCTGAACACGACGGAACTGCAGAGTGGAACGTGTACTGGGATCCATTTGCGGCAAAACGTGTCTGGGAATCAGGCATCCAAATCGAACTCGTGGCGCTTGAAAGTACAAACATGGTGCCATTATCTCTAGATGTTCGCGACCGTTGGGCAAAAGAACGTGGCATCGAAGGCGTTGACTTCTTAGGTCAATGTTATGCGATTGTTCCGCCGCTCACTCACTACGTAACGAACTCAACTTATTTCCTATGGGACGTGTTAACGACCGCTTCATTCGGGAAAGAAGACCTTGTGAAACGCTCTGTTGTGAACAGTGACGTGATTGTTGCTGGTGCAAGCCGTGGCCGTACTATCAAAGCAGAAAATGGCCGCCCAGTCGACCTTGTCTACCATGTCGACCGTGATGCCTTCTTCGACTACATCACCGATTTAGCGAAAAAAATAATATAATACCTTCTGGCGCTCTCGAAAGAGAAGCGCCTTTTTTTATGATTAAGTATTATAAATGGCAGAATTTATCTAAAGAAAGGGTTTACAAAAAATTAAGATAGTATTATACTTGGCGTATAGATAAGGTACAAAAAGTGTATTTTCATAAATGGGGGTGCTTTTTATGATTGTTTAAGTGAAGATAGTTTCTATTGTACAAAAAAATGTATATTGAACGGAGGAGTTATGATGTTAAAAAAATTTAAGAAGCAAGTGTTAATGATTAGCTCTGTAGTATGTGCATTAGGATTAGTAGGATGTTCAAATAAAGCAGTTCCTCAAAGTTCAGAAACAACAGTTGTGGCTGAGAATAAAGAAAACAATGAGTCGTCAAAAAGCTCTTGAAAAAGCAATTGACGCAGTTGCTTTTTCTTATGTGAAAAGCCAATTAGCAGAAACAAACCCTAAAGCTACTCCTGGAGCGCAAATTGTTGTTTTAAAAGATGGAAAAATAGTTTTTAAAAAGAGCTATGGAACGATTCAAGCGTTTGATTTTTCGAAGAATCCTGCTGAAAAGATTGAAAATCCTTCTGCAGTTACTGATGATACGCTCTTTGATTTAGCCTCAGTTACAAAAATTAGTGCGACAACTCAAGTTTTTATGCATTTAGTATATGAAGGAAAAGTGAAGCTAGATGATAAGGTAACGAAATATTTACCTGAATTTGGAAAGAATGGAAAAGAAGATGTAACAATTGGTCAATTACTCAGTCATACATCCGGTCTTCCACAATGGAAAGCAATTTATTTATATTCAAACAATCGACAAGATACATTGAAATACATTGAAGATCAAAAGTTAGAATTTAAACCTGGAGAGTATAAGTACAGTGATTTAGGCTATATGACTTTAGCGTTTATTGCAGAAAAAATTACAGGAGAAGCATTTGACAAATATGTTGCTAAAACGATTTATGAACCGCTTGAAATGAAAAATACGATGTTTAACCCAACTAAAAATGGTGTTGATAAATCAAAAATTGCGGTAACTTCATACGGAAATCCTTTTGAAAAGATGATGATCGATGAGGTAAATTTCCCTAAATTTGGATATGACATGACAGCAGATAAAGAAGCGTTCGAAAAGTTCAATGGATGGCGTAATTACGAGCTCCAAGGTGAAGTGAATGATGGGAATGCTTTTATGGCAAATGAAGGATATGCTGGTCACGCAGGGTTGTTTTCTACTGCTACTGATTTATCAACCTTATATCAAGTTTTAGTAGATAAAGGAAAAACGAGGAGATACGGTTCTATATGACGAAAAAAACCGTGGAACTATTCTTACAAGACGTGTTTAAAAACAAAATCAGGTTCAATTCAATCTTATGGATATTTAAAGAATGCTGGGTGGATGCAATCTTTGGCGGAAGATGCGATTGGACACAATGGATTTACGAGGCACTTATGTAACAATTTCTCCAAAAAAATAAGATAGTAGTAATTGTTCTGACCAATAAAATGAATAATGGACAACAAAAATCTGGAAATTATAGTAACACACACGATTTTGCTAGCGCAGTCAATTATGCAGTCCATAATGAATTTTTAAGTGAAAAATAGAGGAGGATGTTAGATGAAAAAAATTGTAGTTGGTGGTCAAATTGATAAAGAGGAAGTAAAAAGCTTTAGTACTTCAGTATGGTTTGCCAGAAGATAGCGTGGAAGTGAAGAGTGATTTGGATGCTGCGATGGCTATTAAATCTGGGACAGCTGATTATTATATTGGAGCTTGCAACACTGGCGGGGAGGAGCTTTGGCGATGGCGCTAGCTCTTTTAGGAAGAGATAATTGTGTGACAGTTTCGATGCCTGGAAAAATAATGCCAGAAGAAGAAATTAGGGAAAATGTTCGAAGTGGAAAGAAAGCATTTGGATTTACAGCGCAACATAAAAATGATGTTATCCCAATTATCATGGAAGAACTAAATAAAAATTTAATAGAAAAAGAGGGAAAAGACGATGGATAAAACTTTAGAATTAATAGTTATTGGTGTTGCTAGGCGCATTGTGTTCGATTCTAGCGAATAAAGGAATCGCTGTTTTTTTAATGATGGGTTAAGACCAATTCTTCCAGAATATTTAGAAAAGAAGATTGGTAAAAAGGAATTAGCAGCAACAAGTTTTGCGTTGAGTTTTGGATTGGTTATCGGATTTGGTATTCCAGTATCGATTGGGGCTTCCATTATTTTAGTGCATAGTATTTTTATTGATGACAGATATTATCGGTTCTTGGGCTCCAGAAGGAAAAATCGGGATGGTTGTATCAGGAGTAGTTGGAGCACTCTATGGTGTGGGACTTGTGTTAGGTTTACAAGCTGTAGTTGATTTGTTCAATATGCTACCAGAACTTTATGCCTGCACTATCTTCTGTAGGATCGCCTATTATCGTAGGGGTTTAGTATTTTTCCCTGCAATTGCGATTGCAAGCCAACATGGATTTAAAAAAAGCAGCAATCACTCTATTAGCTACTTTTATTAGCTCTGTTTACGGTCAAACAGTTTGGAACGATTAAATTAGAAGCGACTACCATTAAACTAAGTGCAGAAGGTATGTCTTTACTTGTAGGTATGATTTTCATGATTGTATTTGCAATGCAAGTAAAAGGAGATGGAAGTAATTCGAATGAGACTTTAGTGAGTGTTTTCTTAGAACGTGTAAAACAGAATTAAGAAAAATTGATTTGGTTATCACTTACAGGAGGTCTTGTATCTGCTTCTACTAGTCTAATGATCCTTGCTGGAGACCCAATTTCATTAAAATTATTGACTGAAGGAAAAATTAGTGAAGCTGCTTTAGCTGCTTTTGCGAGAGGAATTGGATTTATTCCATTAGTGTTCTCAACAGCAATTGTAACAGGGGTTTATAGCCCAGCTGGAGCGACGTTTGTATTTGTAGTAGGGATGTTATTAAATGGTAAACCCATTAGTTGCATTTATTGCAGGTGCGGCATTGATGTTTGTTGAAGTTCAATTGTTAGCATTAGTGGCTAAAGGATTAGACAAATTCCCTGGAATTCGTGAAATGGGTGAACACATTCGTACAGCAATGAATAAAGTCTTAGAAGTAGCTTTATTAGTTGGTGGTGCTATTGCATCTGAAAAAAATTGCACCTGGGATTGGATACTTCTGGGTAATCGGATTGCTTCTTCTAAATAGAAAGGCTAAAAGCCCTATTGTTGAACTAGCTATTGGACCAGTTGCAGCAATCAGTTTAGGAATTATTGTTAATATTCTTTACATGGTTGGATTATTCACACCAGTTGCTGGATAGGAGATTGTTGATATGACGTTCATCGATGGAATTACTTATATGCACGAACATACGACTATTGATTTATCTAGATTAAAAAAATATTGATGATACTAATTTAAATTGCTTTGATGAAACAGTAGAAGAATTTAAAAAAATTATATGTTAGAAAGGGGGTTCTGTAACATCGTAGATGTTACGAACCTGATATGAGAAGAAACTTTATATGTTCAAAAGGTTGCTGAGCTTAGTAAAATTAATATTATTCAAGCGACAGGCTTTTATCAAGATAAATTTTTACCGGAATTCGTGACGCATGCGAGTGTGGAAGAGTTAGCTGATTTAATGCGAAGAGAGATTCTTGAAGGGATTGATGGCACCAATATAAAAGCGCAAATTATCGGTGAAAATAGGAACAAGCAAAAAAATACGATGACTGATAGAGAAAGAAAGGTTTTTTTCTCGCCTCGTCAATTGTTCATAAAGACTTGGGAGTTCCAATTACCACTCATACAACCCTGGGAACATATGGTCACGAACAAGTTGCCTTCTTCAAAAAAGAGAATGTAGACTTAGATAGAGTCGTTATTGGACATGTCGATTTAACAGGCGATGCAAATTATATTCTTAAAATGTTAGATGAAGGTGTCTATGTAGAATTTGATACTGTGGGTAAAGAGAATTACCAACCGGACTTATTGCGAGTTGAAATGTTAAGAGAAATCGAAAAAGAGGCTATGAAGATAAGGTATTCTTATCTATGGATATTACGCGGAAGTCAAACCTAGAATATCAAGGTGGAATAGGGTATTCTTATCTATTAGATCGTTTTGTTCCAATGTTACGAGAGGGAGGAGTTTCAGACAAATTCATCCGTAAAATGTTAGTGGAAAATCCTAAACAATTTTTGGCAAGGAGTAAAAATGAAAAGTTATCCTTTAAAAAGTTTGACACTCGCAGAAGCGCAAGAAATGCAATTCAGGTTAGTAGATGAGATTACCAAAGTCTTTCCTGGAAATGAAATTTTAACTAGGGGAGATTTAGGAGTAGTGAAAGGTCTCAATCAACCTGTGTATACAGGGAAGGTTGAAAAAGTTATTGCAAACTTTTTTGATGCAGATGATGCGCTATTAGTTAGAGGTTCAGGAACAAATGCGATAAGACTGGCGTTACATGCGGGTGTTGATCGTAAAAAGAAAATATTAATTCATGATGCGCCCATTTATCCTACTACAAATGTGAGTTTTGAAATGTTAGGTATTACATTTGAAAAAGTGGACTTTAACGATTTAAATGCTCTGAGAGATATTATAAAAAGTAAAAGAAATAACATCGGCTCTAGTTCAAATTACAAGACAGCTTCCTTCAGATTCTTATGAAGCTGAAACTGTAATTAAAACAATTAAAGAGTTGCGCCCGGATATGTTTGTGATAACAGATGACAACTATTCTGTTTTTAAAACAGATAAAATAGGGGTACAGTATGGAGCTGATGTTTCTTGCTTTTCAACTTTTAAGCTTTTAGGACCAGAAGGAATAGGATGTATAGTAGGCAAGTCAGAAGCGCTACAAAGCTTAAAAAAAGAAAAACTATTCTGGTGGAGGACAAGTCCAAGGTCATGAAGCACTAGATGTTTTAAAAAGGGATGATATATGTTCCAGTATCTCAAGCTATTTCTGCGAAGGTCGGTGAAGAAGTTTGTGAGTTACTAAATCAAGGATCTATTGAGGCTGTTAAAGAAGCAAATATAGTAAATGCTCAATCGAGAGTTTTGATTGTCGAATTAAAAGATCCAATTGCTGAAGAAGTCATTGAGGAAGCAACCAAATTAGGAGCATTACCTTATCCTGTAGGTGCAGAGTCGCAATATGAGTTTTGTCCTCTATTTTTATAGAGTTTCGGGGACTTTTAGAAATGCGGATCCGACTGCAGAAAAAAAGATTGATTCGTATTAATCCGAATCGCTCTGGGGCTAAAAACCATTTTAAGAATACTGAAAGAATCAATAGAAAAAAAGTAAAAGAGTAAAAAGAGGAAGAGTATGGTAGAAAAGTTTTTAATGAAAAAGGTCAAGTAATCAATGCTATCGCATCGGATTTTTTTAAAAGAAATCTGTAGGAGATAAAGTTCCGAGTATTTCTGAATATCAGGAAGATTTAGAAGTAGCTCGTGGTACAGTTCAAAAATGCGATTTCTTATTTAAAGAGCGAGGGGGCTTTTTAAATTAATCAGCAAAGGACACCAAGGTTCATTTATTTCAGAAATTAATTATGAAATATTACAATCTTATGCATTGTCAGAAACAGTTCTTGGGACGATGACTTTGCCATACTCTAAACTCTATGAAGGTTTAGCAACCGGAATTTACGAAGAATTCCGCAATAACCATATTCCATTGAATTTAGGTTATATTCGGGGTTCAAAAAGAAAGAATTAAAAGCAGTTACGAGTAAGTTTTATCGTTTTGCAATTGTTTCTAAATTTGCTGCAAAACAAGCTGTTCGTAATCGTGAACCGCTAGAAATAGCACTAGACTTCGGTAAAAATAGCTATTTAAGTGAGCACGTTGTTGTCTTTTCTAGTGAAAATACTGATAAGACTATTGAAAGCAAGAAAGTAGCTATTGATTATAATTCAATCGACCAATACCTACTAACTGAAGAAGTTGTAAAAGGTAAAAAATGTTCAATTAGTTGAAATGCCGGGATTTCAAATTCTAACAGCGCTAAGAAAGGGAATTGTAGACGTTGGTGTTTGGAATTTAGATGAATTAATGGATAAAGATTATTCCGATTTAAGCTATTCGAAATTAAAACACAATCGGTGGATTGATGATATGACATCCGCAGTTGTTGTAGTTCATAAAGATGATGATTCGCTTAGGGCATTTTTTAATCAAAGTGTAGTCGCAGATAAAATAATTGAGATTCAAGAAAAAGTGAAAAAAATAATGAGATGATTCCTCAATATTAAAAGGGGTGAGTTCATGCTAGAAGAGAAATTAGATGTTCTAGTAGTGGCGGATGTTATAGATGAAGATACAAAAAATATATTTTGAAGGCTCGGGACTTTTTCAAAAACGAAATGAAGATTAATGATGAAACGAAGGTCGAAGTTTTTCTGATTCATTTAGCAATGGCTGAATCTAGACGCAGAAAGAATGAAGTGTTGGATGCCAAAATGGAAGAAATTATTCGAAATGAAGTTCATAACCATCATAATTTTGCTGAATGTAAAGAAGTTTGGAGTCGCTTATCAAATTATATCGGTGAAGAAGTGTATTCAGAAAATGAAATAGAGTTTATTTATCTTCATTTATTGAATTTATTAGAAGGTGACAAAGATGTTTCTTGATCTTGTGAATAGAAGAAATCGGTCTTTAGTTGATTTTGCAGTCAAACTGCATCAAGAGGGTGAAATCCTTCCGGATACTTATGTGATTGATTTAGATGCGGTTATCCAAAACGCAAAATATATGTCTGAAATCGCAAATAAAGAAGATGTTGAGCTTTATTATATGCTTAAACAGATTGGAAGAAATCCGTTTATAGCAAGGGCGCTTGCTGAAAATACAGATATAAAAAAGGCTGTTGTTGTTGACTATAAAGAAGCTTTACGGATGATGGAAGAGGGATTGTCTTTAGGGAATGTGGGACATCTAGTACAAATTCCGGATGCCTTGTTGGAGAAAATCATTTCGTATGGAACAGATTACATTACAGTGTACTCATTTGAAAAAGTACAGCAGATTATTCGTGTTGCAAATCGATTAAAAAAACATCAGAAGCTTTTGTTGAAAGTTATAGAGAAAGACGACAATATTTATGATGGCCAATACGGTGGCTTCCATTTGTCTGATTTAAATGATGTCATTGCTATTGTTGAGGCGTCTGACTGGGTAGAGATAGGCGGATTAACTTCTTTCCCTTGTTTTTTATTTGATGGTAAAGAAAATATTATTCCAACCAATAACATGAAAACAGTAGAAAAAGCAAAAGAAATTCTTGAAAAAGAAGGAATTCAATCAATCTTAAATATGCCATCTGCTACTTGCTCAGTGACAATACCAGAAATTCGAAAATTAGGAGGACACCAAGGAGAACCGGGGCATGCTTTAACGGGAACCACTCCACTTCATGCTGTACAGGATCTGCCAGAAATACCAGCCTTAGTATATGTGAGCGAAATCTCTCATAATTTAGATGGCCATTCGTATTTTTATGGTGGTGGATATTATAGACGAGGACATTTTGAGAATGTGGAAGTTGTTAATGGAGATAATGTTGTTTTTGATACAGTTCTTCCTCTGAAAGATGAGAGTATTGATTATTATATTGAGACTAAAAATGAGCATCCAGTTGGAGCAACAGTGATTGGTTCTTTTAGAACACAGATTTTTGTTACTCGAAGTGATTTAGCTATTGTTTCAGGACTACAGAGTGGGAAACCACATTTAGTTGGAATCTATGATAGTTTGGGAAATAAAGTGAGAAGGTGAAAAATGGGAAGATTCGTTCTCATTGTTTTAGATAGTTTTGGCGTAGGTGCCATGAAAGATTGTGCAGAAGTTAGACCTAGAGATGTAGGGAAGTAATACTGCAAAAACATATTATTCAATCAAAACCCTGATATAAAAATTCCTACTCTAGAAAAATTAGGTCTTATGAATGCTATAGGTGAAGAAGTCGGAGAACATAAATTTTTCTGATATTGCTAATTATGGGACAGCCAATTTAACTCATTATGGAGCAGATTCCTTTTTAGGGCATCAAGAAATAATGGGGACTACTCCGAAAAGTTCCTTTGATTCAGCCGTTTAATGAAAAAAATAGATGAAGTTGAAAAAAATCTATTAAAAATATGGTTATAAAGTTAGACGTGTTGGAGAACCGGGGTTACAAATTCTTGTTGTGAATGAAGTAGCAACAGTAGGCGATAATTTAGAAACAGATTATGGACAAGTTTATAATGTTTCAGCTTGCTTAGATTTAATTAGCTTTGAAGAGTTAAGTAAGATTGGGCATGTTGTTAGAGAGGTTGTTCAAGTATCAAGGGTTATCACTTTTGGAGGAGAACAAATTACGCTGGATAACCTTTTACGAGCTAGAAAAGTGAAGAATGACAAGATAGCAGGAGTAGATGCTCCAGAGTCAGGAGTTTATAATCACGGATATCAGGTAGTTCATTTAGGGTATGGAATTGATAAGAATGTTCAAATACCAACGATTCTTGATAAAAAAGGAATTACAGTTTCTTTCTTAGGTAAGATAGCGGATATCATACAAACAACAAGCACAAGACTTTTCCCTGGGGTTGACTCTGAATACTTGTTTGATTGTTTAATGAAAGAAGTGAAGAGTATACAAAACGGTTTTTATTGCATTAAATATTCAAGAGACTGATTTAGCTGGTCATGCTGAAGACGTTGAAAGATATGCAGATCGGTTAGAAGTGAGCGATAAACGCATTGCTGAATTACTTCCTCAGTTAAATGTCGGAGATATTTTAATTGTGATGGCGGATCACGGGAATGATCCAACAATTGGGCACAGCAATCATACGAGAGAAAGAGTCCCTCTTCTGATACACAGTCCTGGTATTACAGGGAAATATGTTGGAGAACGTGATACTATGGCTGATGTTGCTGCTACTGTTGGAGAATACTTTAATGTGGATTCTCCGCAGCATGGACATTCCTTCTTAAATAGAATTTTTGAAAAATAGGTTTTTACTATGGAAAAAAATACAAAAATACGCTTATAAAACAATGCTTGCGATGAAGAATCCGTTAAAAATCAGTAGATAGGGTATATCCCTTGGCTTTTGATGAGATTTCTAATCATGATGGGTATTATTTTGGAGTTAAAAATAGTCTATATCTAACGAATGCGATGGAAGAAAAATTAAATCAATGTTCGTACTATCTGCATACTCGAGATCAATCTAGTTTAGGTGGTCGTGCAATTGATATTAATCTAAAAATCCAATAACCGGTTTGCCTATGACAGGGTCTTCAAGTGGAACAGCAATCAATGTCTTCTTAGGGATAAATGATATAGGAATTGGCACAGACGGTGGAGGTTCAGTTCTAGCTCCGGCTATTTCTCTAAATTTATTTTTCTGTGATTGATCCATTATTGTTTCAAGAAGAACGAAAAAAAGAAATTGAGAAAGTATCAACCGATGGAATTTCATTTATACCATCTATAGGTTTAATCTCCAGAAATCTAAAAATTACTTCGAGAGTTATACTTAAAATTAAGAGTTTTAGAAGATTCTAATCGAGAAACGAAAATACTGGTTGATGACGAAAACATCTGTAATTTGCTGAAGGACGAGAATCTTGAAGTTAGCTCGTTTGAAGGGAAATATGATAATGAACGTTTAGCATTAATAGAAACCGCAAAAAGATTATTGGAGAAATACGATATTATTGTGAGTAAAGAAGGTCCAGTAGATTTGAATGGGTTTGGAGATACTGTCTTTGGACATTTTGATGATAAAACCAAAAAGATACAGGTTGCTGCTAATAAAGGTTTTCTCCGAATAGCTAATATGGCAAACTGTTTTGCATTAACTGTTCCAAGTGGGGAGTTGTCGACAGCGTATGTAATTTTATGTGACTCTAATAATGTTTCTGCTATTAGAAAATCTTTTCTGATTGCAGAGAGTTTATATAGAAAAATGATGCGTTATCGGAAAGATATTTTTTTAAATTATAAAAAAATACTTTATGAATGGATATAGTAACTAACTAAGGGTTAGAAAAAAATCTAACCCTTTTTCGTATCTTTTTATTGACAATGTTCCAAAAATGGGGATATACTTTATACATAGTTTAGAATAATTCTAAATAAGAAAGAGGTAATGGATATGTCAAAAGAACAAACAAAAACAAGTATTAAATCAATTAGTGGCTGATTTAAGCCAACAATCAGTAATCGTACACCAAGCTCACTGGTACATGCGCGGTGCAACTTTCATAACAATGCATCCATTAATGGATCAACATATGGAATTGTTAGACGCTCAATTAGATGAAGTATCAGAACGTTTAATCACATTAGGTGGCGCACCTTATTCAACATTACGTGAATTTGCTGAAAACACTAAGATTGCCGATGCTAAAGGAAACTACAGCGACAGTATGGAAGACCGCATCCGTCATTTATTAGTAGGATACCGTTACTTAATCGACCTTTACCAAAAAGGTATTGAAGTAGCTGGCGAAGAAGGCGACGATGTTACACAAGATATCTTCACTGGTGCAAAAGGTGCATTAGAAAAATTAGTTTGGATGCTTACAGCAACAATCAACGAAGCACCAGGATTATAATTTTTGAAGACTCTAGGGCTGGGCAGTTTGTCCGGCCTTTTTCTTTTGTTCAAATTTTTGAAAATTATCATATGATAATTACCATATATGATAATTTCACCAACGTAATGTTCCGAAGTGTAACCCAACCTAATCATTAAGCCGTTAGAAAGTACTCTTTCTATTGAAACTCTTCCCATCATAACGAAGCTTTTATAAGCTTGGCTTGGCATACTTCGCAGAACTAGCATGCTTTTAAGTAAAATAGCAGATGAAAAGCCGTAGGAGATTGGAGTCTATAATGGCAGTAATAGCGAATGTAATTAATGTGAATTACTGACTCTAAAAATTTATTTTGTAGAGTCAGTTTGAAGCTTAATAGGCAATGAGACTATGGCTCATGCCGGTACAGCTATTACAGCCATTATGAAGAACTCCAATCAGCTGAAGGATTTTGTTTTTCTTCATTTTTTACCTAAAAATATCACATTGCACTGTCGGAGGTATGCTATAATAAAGCCAATCTTATGAAAGGTGGAAGCTTTATGGAACAAAAGAAATACAGCGGGAAAGAGTTCACGATGAACGTCCTTAACGCACTTGCATTAGGCGTTGTGGTTACTCTTATCCCTGGAGCACTACTGGGCGAATTAGTGAAGGCACTCCTTCCAGTATTCCCACAAGGCCAATTGATTATCCAAGCAACACAAGTGGCCAATACATTAATGGGGGCAATTATCGGTTTGATGGTCGGTCAATTCTTCAAATTCACTCCAATTCAAACAGGAGCGTTGGCACTAGCAGTCTTATTTGCAGGTGGAGTTGCGAATTTCAATCCTGACGTAAAAGGAATTGTGTTTAGTGGTACAGGAGACATCATTACGATGGGGCTTACTGCAGCGTTAGGAGCGGCAGTCATTTTATGGATTGGCAATAAAGCAAAAGCATACTCTATTATCGTGATTCCAACGGTGTTATTAGTCGTTGTTGGTGGACTAGGTCGTCTTGCGTTACCAACTATCAAAACTTTAACAACCATACTAGGACAAGGGATTGAAATCTATTATCATTACAACCCGTTATTATGTGTTTATTATTAGCCGTTATTTTCTATGTTAATCGTTTCTCCGTTTACAACAGTAGGGATTGCCGTGGCGATTAGCCTTAGCAGGAGTAGGTTCAGGGAGCAGCAAACCTTGGTATCTGTGCAGCTGGGTTCGGTCTTTGACGATTGCTGGATGGAATGTGAATCCAAAAAGGAACTGCGATTGCGCATTTCATCAGTTCACCAAAAATGTCAATGGCAAATGTTTTAGCAAAACCAAAAATCTTATTGCCAATGATGTGTACATCTGCCGTACTTGGTGTGTTAGCAGCTTTATTGAACATCAAGGGAACCCCTCAAAGCGCAGGTTTTGGGTTCAGTGGATTAGTGGGACCCATCAATGCGCTAAACTTAGCAGAGGGCGGATGGAGTGTGGTGAATATCGTTATTGTGACGCTCATTTTCGTCGTTGCGCCAATTGCGTTAAACATCGTATTCGTTCATTTATTCGAAAAAGTGTTAAAATGGATTCAACCAGAGGATTACAAATTAACCGTTTAACGAGAAAAGGGGAGTTATAATGAAAATCGCGATTGCAGGAGCAGGAGCAATGGGATGCCGTTTTGGCTACATGTTAACAAAAACAGGACAAGAGGTGACGCTGATCGATGAATGGCCAGCGCATATCGAAGCAATCCAAAAATGGGTTGAAAGTCGTTGATGGAGATAACACAGATACTCATTGACATTAAAATTGTTCGACCAGAAGAAGCAACAGAAGAAGTAGATGTGGTCATCGCTTTTACGAAATCAATGAAATTAGGCGAAATGCTAGAAAAGATTAAGCCGATTATCCATGAAGATACGAAAGTGCTGTGTCTTTTAAATGGGCTTGGTCACGAAGACACAATGGCAAAATACGTTCCTCGTAAAAACATTATTATGGGGGTTACGATTTGGACTGCGGGTCTAATCGAACCAGGGGTAGCACGTCTAGGCGGAACTGGTACTGTGGAAATGCAAGCGGCGGACCCAAGTGGTGTAGCGATTGCTAAAGAATTAGTAGAAGTGATGGACAAAGCAGGCTTGAACGCAAGCTACAGCGAAGACGTTCATTTCTCAACATGGCGTAAAGCGTGCGTAAACGGTACGATGAACGCAACATGTGCCATCTTAGATGCCAACATCGGCGAAGTGTTTGATACTTCAACTGCCGAAGCTATCGTAACGCAAATCATCAGTGAATTCGTTGCCGTTGCGGAAAAAGAAGGCGTGCATCTTGATCCAGCTGCGATGAAAGATTATGTGTATACGGCTTCTAACAAGGTTCGTAGTCACTATCCTTCAATGCACCAAGATTTAATTCAAAATCACCGCTTTACTGAAGTGGACTTCTTGAATGGATTTGTTGCTAGAAAAGGGAAGGAGTATGGCATTCTAACTCCGTATTGTCAATTGATTACAGAGCTTATCCACGCGAAAAGAAGATATTTTGAAAGTTAAATAATATAGCAATATAAAGAACAGTTTAAAGAATCAGTTGGTTATTGAAAGAGTCATAGTGGGGTACCGGCTTGAGCCTCGCCATTCTTTCAAACAACTGATTCTTTTTCGTTGTTCTTTTACGTGAATATTGCTTCTAAATATCTCTTTGCATCGACTAGCAATTAAATAATAGCACACGAAAAAAGGAGCGAGGGCGAAGCCTGGCTCCTTTTTGTGTTAGCGTTTGCGTAAATCTAGGAAGATTTATAAGAGTTTTCAACGAGTATCCGTACTGCTTCGAATACGTTTTGAGAAGCTTTTTCAAGAGTTTCCTCGAAAGTATCAGGTGCGTCTTTCCCTACATGATCGCTGATGCCACGGATGTTCAACACAGGGATATCATAGAAACTAGCAACTTGAGCAATCGGTGCTGCTTCCATGTCGCTAGCTGTAATATCCGTAATTTGGCACGAATGTTTCGCAACCGCATCAACCGAACTCATAAAAAGAGTCGCTTGTAGCAATAAATCCACTATGGACCGAGAAATTTTGGACTTGTTCGCGAAGAAGCGTGAGTACTTTTTGTTGTAATTTTACATCGACAGGGTAGTCGGCAGGCATTTGAGGGACTTGCCCCCATGCGTAGTCGAATCCAGTCGCATCCACATCGCTATAGGCAAATTTCGTAGAGACAATCACATCTGCTAAGCCCTAATTCTGGATTAAAAGCTTCCTGTAGTTCCCGTGTTAATGATGAGGTCAGGATGGACTTTATCACATAACCAAGCAGCAGCCGCAGCAGCATTCGCTTTTCCAATACCAGATTGAACGAGAATTAAATTCTCATGCGCTCTAAAATACGAATAGGTCCTTTTGAAAAAGATGACGTTTCCAGGAGAAAAGTGCTCTTCAAACGGAAGGAGTTCTTCTTTCATGGCAGCAACAATCGCAATCTTTCATGAATTATTTCCCCACACTTCAGAAATTGGTTTATTCACTTCCACTTTAGTTCCTGTCGAATTTGTTTCTGAAATCTATTTTTGAATCTCTGGATCATGATACAGATCCACTAGTTTTATGTTTCTGGATTTTTCGGCATTCTCTGCCTTCACAACAATTACATTGATACTAGTAATGGTTGATTCATCCGCTTTTTCATAGAATAAAGCATCTTTTAATACATTTAATCCACCTTCAAGTGCGATGGTGTTTCCGATTGCGATTAAATCAGCATCGTCTAAGACACGTACGCTAGTCGTATCATCAATCATTAAGAACTCAAAGTTTTTCTTGTTTTCAACGATATCACTGGTAGTCCCCGTTCCGTCTTTGAAAGAACTAGATAGTTTAATCAGTCCGGCACTTTCTAATAAACGAAGGGCACGAGTCGCATTATATGGACTATCTGGAAGTGCAATTTTTGCACCGTTTGGTAAGTCGTTTAGACTTTTCACCTTCTTAGAGTAAAGCCCCATTGGTTCGATATAAGTCGTACCGATTGGAACGAGTTTGTTGGAATTCGCTTCGTTAAATCCCTGCAAGTACCCAATGGATTGGAATGCGTTGGCATCGACGGTTCCGTCAGCCACACTTTCGTTCAATGGCACGCCACCGTTAATTTCTTGTACTTCGATTTTAAGACCTGCTTTTTTAGCTTGTTCAGACTCGGCAATATGTCTCCATATATCCGCATCAGAACCAACGGAAGCAATTTTAACGGTTTTAGGTTCACTGCTTGAAGCCTCTGAGCCTTGCGAAGCTTGAGAGCTTGAAGCAGTGTTGTTTCCGCAAGCGCCTAAGACGAATACGGTAGAGAGTGCGATAAGGGATTTAGCGATCGTTTTTAATTTCATATTGGGGGTTCCTCCAGTCTAGGTGTCTAATGTTTCTTACTGAATGAGTGATTAAATGACTTTTCTCTCGAAAGGATCGATACTAATACCTTGTGCCAATACTTGTTTGGCGTATTCTTTTGCGCCAAATAATGAATGGTCACGGTAGTTTCCACACTGAACGGCGGATACGCCTTGAATATCTTTGAATTGAATCTTCTCAACGATTTCTTCTAGCGTTGATTTCAATGCGCGATGCAATGTCTTCTGGTGATCTCTCTTCCCATAAAATTAAGTGGAATCCTGTACGACATCCAAAAGGAGAGATATCGATAATTCCTTCTAAGCGGTCCCGTAAAAGATCGGCTAAGAGATGTTCAAATGTATGAACAACACCGGTCGGCATTTCTTGTTTATTTGGTTGTAAGAAACGGATATCAAAATTTGAAATCACATCTCCTTTTCTTCCGTGCTCATTCGCGATTAATCGAACATAAGGGAGCGATGACCTTGTTGATGGTCGAGTGTAAAGCTTTCTACTTCAGCCATGTTTATTCCTCCAATCATTGAAACAAAAATAAAAAAAGCCCGCACTTCTAGCCAACGCTAAAAGGACGAGTTGAAGTTGTGGTGGCGCCATTACAGTCTTCTTATAGAAGATTACTTCCGTACAACTATACGGTAACTCTGTAACGGGAGAACCCGTATTGTCCTCGCAAATCAGACAATCAGCTCAAAAACCTCGTTAAAAAAATAGAGTGATATTCGGTTTGCAGTAAGCTCTATTTTTGACTCTATTTTCATAGCGTTTCAAATAAGTTATATAAAGACTATACTAGAAATAAAGAAGATTGTCAATTTTAAAAAGCAAACTATACGGAACGTTTTTGTGAAATAGTTCGTGAATTGGCAAAATATGCGTACTATAAAGATGTTGTTTTTAAAATTCGTTCGTTTTTACGAGTGGATACACTAATGATTTTTGAGACGAAGAGGGGAAGCTCATAAAATAATAGTAGAATGTCATGAATTTGTAATTTTTACGGTATACTAAGGTTAACAAATTTCAAAATGAAGGTGACAATAATGACATTATTAGATGTACAGCACGTACAAAAAGTGTATCAAACAAGATTCGGAGCTGCTGAAGTAACGGCTTTGAAAGATATTAGCTTCTCTGTGGAAGAGGAGAATATGTAGCCGTCATGGGGGAATCTGGTTCCAGGGAAAACGACGCTTTTAAATATTTCTAGCGACTCTAGACCGTCCAACAGAAGGGAAAAGTCCTCCTAAATGGTGAAGATATTCAAAAATCTCAGACAAAAGTATTAACGGAATTTCGTCGCGATCATCTTGGTTTCGTATTCCAAGATTTCAATCTATTAGAAACATTATCGGTGTATGACAACATGGTGCTTCCACTCGTATTGGCTCGTCGACCAATCGAAGAAATGGAAAAGAAAGTGAAACCAATTGCTGAAATGCTTGGGATTGAAGATTTATTGAAAAATATCCCATATGAATTATCAGGCGGTCAACAACAACGTGTGGCTATCGACGTGCCATGATTACCGATCCAAGTTTACTACTGGCCGATGAACCGACAGGAGCGTTGGACTCTAAAATCAGCTAGCAACACATTAGATTTGTTTCGATAAAAATCAATGAAAAATGGCCAAACAATCTTAATGGTAACACATAGTACAGTAGCTGCCAGTCGCGCTAAACGAGTGCTCTTTATTAAAGATGGGTTGATTTATAATCAATTGTATCGTGGAGACAGAACGGATCAACAAATGTTTGAATTAATCTCAGAAACACTCACTGTGATGGCAAACAGAGGTGAGGCACATGTTTAATTTACTTCGTTCGATGGCGATTACGAATTTACGGAAGAACCATTCGTTATACTTACCATATGCCCTAGCAACGGTATTGGTAACCGTTGTTCTTTATATTACACATGCCTTATCTGCAATGCCGGAGCTTGCAACCTTAAACGGCGGTGCCCAGATGGCTAAAACATTGCAATTTGGGGTTATTATTGTTCAAATTGTATCACTTGTTATTATTTTATATGCGAATGCGTTTGTGATGAAAAACCGTTCGAAAGAGTTCGGTTTATACGGAATCTTGGGTCTGGACCGTAAAAAATATTCAATTACTCAGTCTTATTGAATTAGTCATCTTTGCTTTTGTCAGTGTTACGCTAGGGATTGTTCTTGGAATGATTTTCCACCGCATATCCTTTGCCTTATTGTTGGGGTTGATTCAATATTCCATCGGGATTGAATATTCGTTACAAATCGGAAGTATCTTCTATGTGTACTTTACTTTAGCGGTTATTTTCGCTCTGGTGTTCTTTTATCAATGCGACAAGATTATATATGAGTCGTCCGCTTGAACTCTTGAAGGAAAAGAAAAAAGGAGAAAAACAAGGTCGTTTTGTAGCCGTCCGTGCCATTGTTGGTTTTGTGATGCTAGGAACTGCTTATACGATGTCTCAAGCCATTGAGTCACCTGTTAAAGCACTTCTTTATTTCTTCTTAGCAGTTCTTTTAGTAGTCATTGCAACCTATATTTTATTTGATGCGGGTTCAATTGCGTTGCTGGCTCTACTGCAAAAAAATAAAAAATTATTTTACAAACCAACGAACTTTATCTCGATTTCAAACTTAAAGTTCCGTATGCGTAAAAAAATGCTGCAGGTCTTGCAAGTGTGTGTGTACTATCAACTATGGTTTTAGTGACGTTAGCGACGACAGTGGCTCTACAAAAAGGGAACGACTGAAAAAAACTAGATCAAAAACTATCCAACAGCTTATTCTGCAATTGGATATATTATTGACCAATCAGAAGTGAATAAATACCCAGAAATCGTTCAACAAATCAAGGCTCAATCGAAGGGAAACTTTCTAATGAAAGAAGTTATTTAAGTGTACTTCGCTTTTGGTGCTCGCACAGAAAAAGGGGTTTGATTTAACAGGGGATTCACTCTGGAGACAGCCCAGCTGCAATGTTGACTATTATTTCGGTCGACGAGTATAATCGCTTATTTGGAACGAAGTATTCGGTAGGGAGATAAAGAAATCATCCTAGGTCTTGTCAAAGGGAATGTTACAAAAGTGGACGAGGTGAAGACTTGGTCTGTTGTATTCAATGCGACTTTGAAAGTCAAAGAAATGATTGATGCCTCAGCGTATAAAAAAGTAATGCCTCAGCTTCCATATGTATCTGATAATATTTATGTAGCGATTGTCCAAGATCCGATGAAGTTTATGGAACCTTCTGTCGGAAAGGCTATGTATTATTCATTGTGGGATACAACAACGGAATTTTCTCAACGAGATGCAGAATTCCAAGCGTACCAAAAGGTAGCAAATCAGTATAAAAATGGCAATTTGCTCTTAGCTAGTAAGAATGAAGCGGCTAAGGAATTATATAGCTTTATGGGAAGCTTACTCTTTGTGGGAGCTCTTCTATCTATTGCTTTCTTTATCGGAGCAGCGCTCGTCATTTACTACAAACAAATTTCTGAAGGATACGAAGATAGAGATCGATTTGTCATCTTGCAAAAATTGGGAATTGATCAAAAAACGATTAAGAAATCCATCAATCGTCAAGTGCTCATCGTCTTCTTCTTACCGTTAGTCATGGCGTTTATCCATACGGCGTTTGCCTTTAAGATGTACCGTAAGATTATCGAACTCTTCGGCGTTGACGGTAGTGTCACATTAAATGCAACAATGGTGATTGGAGCTGTTTTCGTGGTGGTTTATCTCGTTGTTTATCAAATCACTTCAAGAAGTTACTTCAGAATTATCAAACGGTAATTGCCTAAGAATATTCAAAGAGGTTTCGAAGGGAGCCTCTTTTTTGATGTATTTTTTAAAGTGACAAAAATGTAAGAAACGAATAAAAAATGATAGGATGGTGTCATGAATTCACTTTTTATTTCGGTTATACTGTGTTCAACAAATTAAAACAAAGGGTGAAAACAATGACATTATTAGACGTACAACATGTACAAAAAAGTATATCAAACAAGATTCGGAGCTGCGGAAGTAACAGCGTTTGAAAAGACATTAACTTTCTCAGTTGAGGAAGGCGAATATGTGGCAGTCATGGGGGAATCCGGTTCGGGAAAAAACAACGCTATTTAAATATTTTAGCAACTCTAGACCGTCCAACAGGCGGAAGTGTTCTATTAAATGGAGGAAGACATCCAAAAAGATTTCTTCAAAAGTACTAACAGAATTCAGACGTGACCATTTAGGGTTTCGTGTTCCAAGACTTTAACTTATTAGAAACATTATCGGTGTATGACAATATCGTATTACCACTCGTTTTAGCAAGACGTCCGATTGCGGAGATGGAACAAAAAGTGAAGCCGATTGCTGAAATGCTAGGATTTCAGACTTATTGAAAAAATATCCTTATGAATTATCAGGGGGGCAACAACAACGTGTGGCAATCGGTCGTGCCATGATTACCGATCCAAGTTTACTACTGGCCGATGAACCGACAGGAGCACTTGACTCTAAATCAGCTAGTAACACATTAGATTTGTTCGATAAAATCAATGAAAAAGGTCAAACAATCTTAATGGTAACACATAGTACGGTTGCGGCAAGTCGCGCTAAACGAGTGCTCTTTATTAAAGACGGATTAATTTATAACCAATTGTATCGTGGAGAAAGAAGCGACCAACAAATGTTTGAATTAATCTCTGAAACGTTAACCGTGATGGCGAACAGAGGTGAGGCACATGTTTAAACTACTAAGTTCATTAGCCGTGACGAATTTGAAAAAGAATCATTCGCTGTATTTACCATTTGGACTCGCAACAGTCATGGTCACGATGATTTCTTATATCGTTCACGCATTATCTTCAATGCCAGAACTTTCCACTTTAAGAGGGGGTTCTTCTATCGCTCTTTCTTTAGGATTGGGAGTGATTGTGATTCAAGTTGTGGCGCTATTAATCGTGCTTTACGCCAATAGTTTTGTAATGAAGAACCGTTCGAAAGAATTTGGCTTGTATGGAATTTTTAGGATTAGACCGTAAAAATGTACAAATTCTTAGCTTTATGGAATTGTTCTTATTTGCACTCGCTAGTGTAACGGCTGGGATTGCACTTGGAATGGTTTTCCACCGTTTCGCATTTTGCGGTTCTCTTAAAAACTGATTCAATATCCCAATCGGACTAGAGTATCACTTACAAATCGGTAGTGTCTTCTTTGTATATATTTTTCATGGGTGTCATCTTCTTGATTGTGTTCTTCTTGAATGCTACGAAAATTTATACAAGTCGTCCGTTAGAATTACTAAAAAAACAAAAGAAATTTGGTGAAACAAAAAGGTCGTTTCATGAAGACGCGTGCAATCATTGGGTTTTGTGATTTTAGGGCTAGCCTATTATATGTCGCAAACGATTGAAAAGTCCGATGGCGGCCATCATGATGTTCTTTGTTGCGGTTATTATGGTTGTTATTGCGACCTATATTCTGTTTGATGCAGGTTCTATTGCCATTTTAAGTGCATTGCAAAAAAACAAAAACTATTCTATCAACCTACAAACTTTATTTCAATCTCCAATTTAAAATTCCGTATGCGTAAAAACGCTGCTGGATTGGCTAGTGTGTGTATTTTATCTACCATGGTATTAGTAACACTAGGAACGACGGTGTCTTTACAAGTAGGAGCTTTTAAAACACTTAATGAATCTTATCCTACGGAATATTCGGTTTCTTCATTTCCTGACTTCTAAAGAGCAAGAAGCAGAAGCAAATAAAGCGATGAAAGATATTCAAGCTAAATCTTTATCAACTGTTAAGAATGAAATTTCATTTGGACAATCCGTTCGTTTTGGTCTTCAAAAAGGGGATTCTGTTGAGATTATGAATTCTTTCTCTGGGGCGAGAGAATGTGGTAGCTCTGACGGTGATGTCTCAAGAGGATTATAACCGCATTTTTGGAACGAATCTTTCCTTGAAAAGAAAATGAAATGGTAGTGAGCCATACAAAAGGAGACGGCAAAGAGTTTTCAACACTGACTACTGCCAAAAAACTATAAAGTTGTTGGTGATTTAAACGATGATAAGTATAAGACGACCTTGCCTCAACTATCAGCCTTAGTGGATAATATTTATATGGTGGTTGTGAAAGACGTATATGACTTTATCAATTCAGGAAATCATGAGAGAGTGCAGTACTATTCACTATGGAACACAGATACAAAAGAAGAAAGTTTAAAAAGAAGAATTTGATGCTTATCAAAATATAGATGTAGATCAATATAGTGTCCCTATAGCCATGTCTAGTAAAACAGAAGCTGCGAAAGAAATATATGGATTTATGGGAAGTCTTCTCTTCATTGGGGCCTTACTTTCAGTTTCCTTCTTTGTAGGTGCGGTATTAGTGATTTACTACAAACAAATCTCTGAAGGATATGAGGATAGAGACCGTTTTGTCATCTTACAAAAAATGGGAATTGATCATAAAACCGTTAAACAATCTATCAATCGCCAAGTATTAATTGTCTTCTTCATGCCTCTATTAACGGCATTCATGCATACAGCTTTTGCGTTTAAAATGTATACGAAGATTGCACAATTATTTGGAGTAAATACTCAAATAACATTGATTGCATCGATTGTCATTGGGATTATTTTCTTAATTGTTTACTTTATCGTCTACAAAGTAACCTCTAGAAGTTACTTTAAGATTGTAAAACGTTAAAAAAACGTTCACAAAGAGCAGACTGTTTTGAATAAGAAACCTATTTTTGGATGGCTTCTTTCACATTAAAAAAAACACAAAAGGACAAGAGGTTTCTTGTCCTTTTTATGTGCTCAAAAAAATAGGATAACTGTCTACAATAAAAAGCTTTCAAAAAAACAAGATTTCGGTTTTCAGAAACTAAAAAACATGGTAGAATAGAATGTATTGAAGTAAATAAAACTGGAGGATTAGTCATGATCGATGTTATTGACTTAAACAAAGTATTCGATAACGGCTTTGAAGCATTGAAGTCAGTAAATTTCTCAATTGAACAAGGAGATTTAGTATGTTTACTAGGTCCTAGTGGATGCGGGAAATCAACAATTTTAAATTTAATCGCGGGATTATTATCACCTACTGGGGGAGACATCCAATTTAAAGGAGATTCAGTTGTTAAGACAGAACCAAAAAGACCGTAATATTGGATTTGTATTCCAAAAACTATGCGTTATATCCGCATATGACAGTGTTAGAGAACATCATGTTCCCACTAACGGTTGGTAAAAATAAAATTTCTAAAGAAGAAGCTCAAAAAAATTGCAGAAGAATATATGCAATTAACGAACATTGAAGAGTTGGCAGGTAAAAAACCTGGTACTTTATCAGGGGGACAACAACAACGTGTGGCCATCACTCGTGCGCTTGTTCAAAAACCTGAAGTGCTCTTACTAGATGAGCCATTAAGTAACTTGGATGCTCGTTTACGTTTGAAAATCCGTGAAGAAATCCGTCGTCTTGTAAAAAGAAGTAGGAATCACAACAATCTTCGTAACGCACGACCAAGAAGAAGCTTTATCTATCTCAGATAAAATTATTCTTTTAAACGAAGGGTACATTCAACAACATGATGACCCACAAAACTTATACCTAGAACCAAGTAACTTATTCGTTGCGAAATTCATCGGTAACCCAATCATTAATATTACAGAAGTGGAAATTAAAGACGGTGTGATTACTCACCCATCATTCAACTTACCAACTTCTGAATTATCTCAAGACCGCAAACGTCAAGAATTAGCAGATGGACATTACTATTTAGGAATGCGTCCAGAAGACGTCGTTCCAGCTGCTGAAGGAGAAGGTTTATTCTCTACAACAATCAGTGGAGTTGAGTTAATCGGACGTGAACGTATTCTTCACTTCCCATTAGGCGAACAATACTTGAAATCAATCGTAAGTGTGGAACATAAGATTGAAGAAGGAGACACACTTGCATTTAACATTTTAAAACACAAAATCTTCTTATTTGATAAAGATGGAGCGCGTGTTTACTAATGAGAAAATATAATCCAGAAAACCAACCTAAAGCTTGGTTCTTCCTTCTCCCATCTTTAGGAGTGATTCTCTTATTTAATATTTATCCATTACTTCGTTCGTTCTGGATGAGTTTCCAAAAGGGTTCACTATTAAAATTACAATATACAGGCTTGGACAATTACCAAAAAGTAATCTCAGACCCAATTTTCCATAAAGCACTTATGAACACTGCATTATATGCATTCGCGGTTGTACCCGTTGCACTACTGATTTCAGTGGTCGTTGCGTGGATTATTTTTGAGAAGATTAAACATAAGAGTTTCTTTGAAACTATCTTCTTCATGCCATATGTTACAAGTACAATCGCTATCGGGATTGTATTCCGTTACTTCTTCAATGGAGACTACGGGATTATCAATTTCTTCTTAGGCTTGATTGGCATTCCAGCCGTTAACTGGCTTGATAATGTAAACATGAGCATGCCAACATTGATTATTTTTGGGGTATGGACAAGTTTAGCGTTCAATATCATTATTTTGTTAGCAGGGTTAAGAAACATCGATTCAGAGCATTTCAAAATTGCAAAAATGTTTGGTGCAACAGATCGTGAAATCTTCTGGCGTATTACTTTCCCTCAATTAGTACCTACAATCGCCTTCTTATCAACAGTAAACTTAATTGGAGCATTCAAAGTGTACACTCAAGTTTATGCGTTGTTTGGGGGAAGTGCTGGTACAGCCAACTCAGCAACAACTGCTGTGTACTATATTTACGATAAATTCCATGTGGCAGGAAGACCAGGGGTTGCCATGGCAGCAACTGTAATCTTATTTGCAATCATTCTTTTTGCAACATTCCTCCAAAACAAATTCCTAAGAAAGGCGGAGGGATAAGATGAAGAAAAGTATTTAATGGATTTTCGGTTGCGCTATTAATTTTCTTAGCGTTAATTACAGTATTCCCATTTATTTATATGATTATGACAGGGTTAATGACGTACGCAGAAGCAACAAGCATTCCGCCATCATTTATTCCTAGTTCGTTCCAATTTAGTAACTACCTAGAAGTATTTAGCCGTGCGCCGTTCTTACGTTACTTCGGAAACACATTATTCGTGTCTCTATTTACAACAGTAGCTACGGTTACTACTTCGTTACTAGCAGCCTTTGCTGTCACAAGCTTACAGTTCAAAGGAAAAAATATTGTAATGATGATTTTAGTTTCATTATTAATGGTTCCGTATGAATCAATCATCTTTACAAACTACCAAACAATCGCTCAATTAGGGTTGTTAAACACTTATATTGCGTTAATCATTCCGTTTTTAACAAGTATCTTCTATATTTATTACTTAAACGGATACTTAAAAGGAATCCCAAGTACATTCTACAAGGCTGCTAAAATTGATGGTGCCAGTGATTTAGAATATATCCGTCGCATTTTAGTGCCAATGTGTAAACCAGCATTGGTAACAGTAGGGATTTTAACATTTATCCAAAGCTGGAATTCATTCCTATGGCCATTATTGGTTACAAACACGAAAGAATTCCGTCTATTGAACAATGGTCTTTCTGCCTTCACAACAGAAGCCGGAAGTGACGTTCATTTGCAAATGGCCGCTGCTACTTTAACGGTTATCCCAATTCTGTTAATTTACTTCGTATTCCGAAAAGAAATTATTAGAGGGGTAGCGAAGAATGGTATCAAAGGATAAAACAACGATTACCTTTCATAGCGGAATTTTAACCATTGGTGGGACTGTCATTGAAGTTGCTTATAAAGATAGCCATATCTTTTTCGACTTTGGAACAGAATTCCTCCCAAAATTAGAATTGACCGATGAATCGGTACAAACGCTCGTAAATCATAGAGTCATTCCACATTTAAAAAATGTTTATGATGCAAGAATTCCTTACAAATATGAAGGAGATGAAGATAAAGACTACGCCAATACGGCTGTCTTTATCTCACATGCGCATCTAGATCATACGAGAATGTTGAATTATTTAGACCCAAAGTATTCCTTTATATACATTGAAGGAAACAAAAATGATTGTGAACTCGCTCAATCGAAATGGAGTATTCTTGCTTCCATCACCATTTGAAGACGAGACATTTACAAGAGACATGATTGGCTTAGATGCTGGTGATGTGATTAAAGTGGGAGAAATCGAAGTAGAAATCGTTCGTGTCGACCATGATGCATACGGGGCTGCTGCTTTAATCATCAAAACACCAGGCCATCATATTACGTATACCGGTGATTTAAGACTTCACGGGCATAATGCCGAAGATACAATTGAGTTTTGTAAAAAAGCAAAACATACGGACATTTTAATGATGGAAGGAGTCTCTATCAGTTTTGGTGACCGTCCAGTAAAGTGGAAGCTTTTCAAACCGGAAACTGAGGAAGATGTGATTCGTCAGATTGCTTTTCTAGAAAAAGAAAATCCACATCGACAAATTACCTTTAATGGATATCCAGCAAATGTTCGTCGTTTTGAAAAAATCGTCGAAGGAACAAAGTCGTACTGTTGTTCTTGAAGCAACAATGGCAGCACTTCTTAAAGAAGTCTTCCAAAAAAGAAGCCCATTACTACTATCGTGAAGGGGCGCCTCGACTAGAAGAACTAGATCCAGCATTAGAAATTCCATACGAAACGTTATTAAAGGATACTTCAGAGTACCTATGGCAAGTGGTCGATCATTTTGAACGCTTGCAAGAGGGAAGCTTATACATCCATAGTGATGCACAGCCTCTAGGAGACTTTGATCCGAAACTATCAACCGTTTCTGGACTTATTGGCGGAAAAAACATTGAATTTGTTCGTCTTGCTTGCTCAGGTCACGCAAAAACCGGAAGATTTAGACCGAATTATTGCGATGATTGAGCCTAAGTGTTTGATTCCAATCCATACGTTAAAACCAGAACTTTTGGAAAATCCGTATGGCAAAAGAATATTGCCGTATCGCGGCGAAAAAATTGTGTTGTAAAAACTATATAACAAAAGGAGAAGAAAAATGAAATTCAAATCTTTAGTAAAAAGCGACACTAGCAACAGCATCAGTTGTAGCGTTAACAGCATGTGGAGCTAACTCATCAAACGGCTCACAACAAGCTGAAACTAAAAAGATATCGTAACAGAGGTTAAATCAGAAACAACAATCACTTTCTGGCATGCCATGAACGGACAGCTTGAAAAAGCTCTTCAAAAATTAACAGAAGACTTCATGAAAGCTAATCCAAATATTAAAGTAGAGTTACAAAACCAATCTACTTATAAAGATTTACAAGCTAAAATCAACTCAACTTTAACTTCACCAAAAGATTTGCCAACAATCACTCAAGCATATCCTAACTGGTTATTCAATGCGGCGAGTCAAGATTCGTTAGTAGATTTCAAACCATATCTTGAAAACGAAACAATCGGATTCAAGAAAGGTGAAGAAATTCGTTCAGACTTAATGGAAGGTGCTCGAATCAACGGAGTACAATACGGTATCCCATTCAACAAATCTACAGAAGTATTATTCTACAATGCAGATTTATTAAAAAGAATACGGTGTTAAAGTTCCAACTACTTTAGATGAATTAAAAGAAGCCGCTAAAACAATTTACGAAAAATCAAACCACGAAGTTGTGGGTGCTGGTTTCGACTCATTAAATAACTACTATGCAATTGGTATGAAGAACAAAGGCGTTGACTTCACTAAAGAATTAGACTTCACAAGTGATGCTTCAAAAGAAGTTGTTAAATACTATGCAGACGGAATTCGTGACGGATACTTCCGTACAGCTGGTTCAGATAAATACTTATCAGGACCATTCCAAAACAAAAAAGTAGCGATGTATGTTGGTTCAACAGCTGGTGAATCATTTGTAGCTAAAGGTGCTAAAGAAGCTGGATACGAATACGGCGTAGCTCCACGTCCTGATAAATTCAACTTGCAACAAGGTACTGACATTTACATGTTCGAAGGTTCTACTACTGAAGAACAACGTACAGCAGCATTCTTATACTTGAAATTCTTATCTTCAGCTGAATCTCAATTATACTGGGCACAAAAAACAGGTTACATGCCAACAGTTGCTTCAGTGTTAGAAAAAGATGAATACAAGAAATCAGGTTCTAAAGTTCCTGCAATCTTAGCAGATGCTACTAAGAACTTATTCTCAATTCCTGTAGTTGAAAACTCAGATCCTGCATTTGCTGAAGTTCGTACGATTTTAGAAAAAATCTTTGCAACTCAAAATGGCAATGTGGATCAATTAATTCAAGATTCTAAAGCGCAATTTGATGCTGCGTGGAATCAATAATCACTTATAAAGTTCATTCACAACACAATCACAATGAAAGCCTGGGGAATTTTCCTCAGGCTTTTTGTAGTGGAAATATTTGGTGTAGGAGCGTGTGCTTGCTCCCCTTTCGGGGAGGCTTTTAGGTGTATGCAGTACGGTGCTAATTGCTTTAGAAACTAGCGGTTTTTATTGTTGAAAGAGGATTAGTGAGCCACCGACTCGAGTCTAGGGTCTCTCGTCTTTGAAGCCTCAAAGAGACACTAACGAATGGATTCGTAAGTGTCTCTAATTCGCATTCAATGGGTATTCTCACTAATCTTTCAACAAAACCGTTGTTTCTGTCGCAATTGACGTTATTGGGGTCCACCTAAAAGCCTCCTGAGGGGGATTCCACACAACAAAGCTGAGGAAAGTTAAGTGGCTTTCCCTAGACTGTGTTCCTCATTCACGACGGACCGGTGCTGGATGAGATGAGTGTCTTTTATGGAGAGTATGTTATAATGGGGCGATAGGAGAGGTGATTTGAATGCGGTATGTGCTTTTATTAAGAGGCATCAATGTTGGAGGAAAAAAATAAAGTCGTAATGAGCGAGCTGAAGGAACTATTAAAGAGTGAATGCTTCAGTGAGGTGGATTCGTACATTAATAGTGGAAATTTATTTTTTACAAGTAGCGAGAGTGTGGAAAAAATCGTTTTGAAAGTCGAAAAATTATTAGAAAAGAATTATGACTTCTCGATTCCTTTTGCGTTACTTTCAAAAAGAAACTTATTTAGAAGAAATTGCAAAATCTTCCAGAGTGGTGGAACGAAGAATTTGCTAGAAAAAGATATTTTGTTTTATTCTCAGGGGACAAATTCGGATGAGGTCGTTGAATTTGCAAAAAATTCTGAGCTTTATAATGAAAAAGTGTATATCGGAAAGAATGCAGTCTTTTGGGCTAAGATGGACGAAGGGGAATTTTTGAAGACGACTTATCATAAGCAGTTGTTGAAGCAACCTTTTTATAAGACGATTACCATTCGAAACGGCAAGACCTTTGATAAAATTGCAGAACTACTGCAAAAAGAACAGTAATGTTTATAGAAGTAAAATAGTTTGAAAACAGTAAGTCGATGAATTTACTGTTTTTTTATTTAAAATGAAAGAGAAATCAGTGTGTAAGACAGATATGAAGTAGAAAGAAGTGCCTTTATGACGGGGCTTTTTATGGTACAATAATCTGTGAATTTGTAGAAAGTAGAGGCGCGTTATGGAAATAAAAATTATTGAAACAAGTGATATGCATGGGTATGTATTGCCAACGAATTATACTGAAAGAAACTTGGATTTAGGGATTCAGTACCGCAAAGGCTGCGACGGTCATTCAACGATTAAAACAAGAAGCCAAAGGGTCAGTAATCCAAATTGAAAATGGAGACTTTATTCAAGGGTCGCCATTTAAGCTACTATGTACGTAAAAATGATGCAAAAGTAGCTGCAGATTTAACTAAAAGTATTAAACTACTTTAGGTTATGATTTAGGGAATTCTAGGGAAACCACGAGTTTAACTATGGGCTAGACTACTTAAGAGAAGCGATTGACGTCTTATAACCACCCAATTCTTTGCGCAAACATTTTAACAAAAAGACGGGCAAGCCAGCCTTTGGCGAACCTTTACAAGGTGTTCGAGAAAGACGGCGTGAAAATCGCAGTTTTAGGGATTACAACACCCTATATTCCAAATTGGGAACAACCTGCAACGGTGAAAGATTTAGTATTCGTGAGTGCGTTAGAAACAGCGAAGAAATACGTTCCAGAAATGCGTAAAGTGGCGGACGTTGTTGTGGTAACTTACCACGGAGGATTTGAGTGCGACCTTTCATGTGGTGACCCAACGGAACTTTTAACAGGAGAAAACGAAGGGTATGCGATTGCGACTCAAGTAGAAGGAATCGATGCCTTAGTGACAGGACACCAACACCGTGTGATTGCACAAAAAGTGAATGGGATTCCAGTGATTCAACCAGGGATACCGTGGGGCATATGTAGGTGAAATCAGCTTACAAGTGGAAAAAAAGTAGACGGGAAGTATACTGTTGTTTCAAGCGAAGCAAAACTTCATCCAACTGAAGAAGTTCCAGCAGATCCTAAAGTCGTAGAAATGTTTAGCGACTTACAAGCAGAAGTGGAAGATTGGTTAGATACAACTGTTGGAACAGTTGTCGGAGATATGACGATTAAAGATCCTCACGAAGCGCGTTTAAAAGAACATCCATATGTTGAGTTCATTAACAAAGTTCAAATGGATGCCAGTGGTGCGGATATTTCAGGAACCGCGTTATTTAATAATGATGGACGTGGGTTTAATTCTGAAATTCGCATGCGTGACGTGATTACAAACTACATTTATCCAAATACATTAGCTGTTCTAAAAGTGAGCGGAGCGGACTTGAAAGCGGCTCTTGAACGAGTAGCTACTTATTTCATTGTTGAAAATGGAAAAGCAGTCTTCAATCCTAAATATGTGGAGCCAAAACCTCAATTCTACAACTATGATATGTATGAAGGAATCGAGTACACTTTAGACTTCACAAGACCATTTGGAGACCGTGTCACACGTCTAGACTATCATGGAAAACCAGTTCAACCGACTGATGAATTAGAAGTGGTGGCAAAATCAATATCGTGCAGTTGGTGGCGGAAACTATAGTATGTTTAAGCCAGAGAAGATTGTGCGTGAGGTGCAGATTGACATGACGGAACTCATTGCGGAATACTTGCGCAAACATCCAGTCATCGAAGCAACCGTCAACAACAACTTTAAGACTGTGGTGAAATAATATAAAGACACTTCAAACTCCTCAGAGTTTGTTATAGAAAAAGCATTATAGGATACCGGTTTGAGTCTATTGTCTCAAACCTACCAAGCTTCAAACAGTCTCTACGAAATGAAATTTCTAGAGACTGTAATTCACATTGGTTATGATTCCCTATAATGCCTTCTATAACCTCTGAGGAGTTTTTCATTTTATCAGCGCTTAAATTGTTGTGTTGCTTCAATAAAGTTAGAACAAATATTCCTTCATTCGAAATGAGAAGCGTTAGCCTTTATAGCTGTACCAGATTGAGCCAAGGTCTCAATCCTATCGAGCCTCAAACGGATGATAGGAAATGAATTTCCAACCATCCGTAATTCGCCTCGATTACTAATCGCTATAATGGCTACTATGTTATCCGAAAAAGCGTAGATATTTTATTTGCCTTTTAATATTGTTGTGTTGTTTCGATGAAGTGGGTACAAGTGTTCCTTTATTCGAAAAGAGGATAATCTTATAGCTTGTAACTGAGAAATTCTAATCTTGAAGATTGAACGTTGTTGATAGATGGGGAAGACAGGAGAGGGTCTAGAAAAATGAAAAGTGTTTATGATGATATATTGTGTTTTTTGTGAAGTGTGATATGATTAAGGCAACAAACTCAACAAGAGAGGAGTTCTGTATGATAGTGAAAAAGATTTATTAAATTTAGTTTTTGGGGGTATTACTAATGATTCTTTTTGGGTGTAGTGGAAGAAATAGTAGAGCGTACTTAGAGGACAGAATAGGGAATCAAATTAGTCGAGTGTATCCAACGAAAAACTTGGAAGATCTATTTGAGCAATTTCCAAAGGGGTTTACGATTTATCAAGTATATATATTGGCAGATAAAATTATTGAAATAGAATTAGATGGGGTTGAGAAGGGAAAACCAATAGAAGGGACAATAAAACGAATCGATGTAAAAAAAGTAGAGCTGAGGAAAAAGAAAATCACCGTTACGTATGATAAAGGGAAGTATTCATATGATGAGGAGGAAGAAGCGAAAAACTTTGGCCGATAGAAAAGTTTTTATTCCAAGAAATGACATTGAATAAAGAGGTTCTTTCGAAATTAAAGCTAAAGGATACGTACTACAACGATAATAGTGGTGGCTTTGAAATAGATTATGTCGTTAAGAATGAACAAATTAATGAGTTTCTTGGGCTTGAAAATCAACCGCAAGTCAAATTGGGCTTCCATGGAAGTAATGCAAATCAAAAGATACTACTACTGCTTTCAGTCGAGGTAGATAGTGATTTTACTTTTGCTGAACGAATCAGCGAGTGATGTAGGGGAGAGTTAATGGGGACAGTTCAAGAAACTGGAAGTTTAATACCATCCTTAGATGCTTCTAATCTTTCGTATGAATTCGAAAAAGAGAGAATCATTAACCAAAATGAAGAAGAATCTAAAATCGTTGTAAAGGTAAACTTAAAGAAAAAAATTCCAGAGAATTTAGAATATCTTGATGATTTTTATGATAAGGTAACAGGGACAAGTGGGACGGCTTTTCGTGACAAAAATACTGGAAAGATTATTGTTTCTTATACGGGGACAAATTTAGAGGGAAATTTTCGCGAAGATTTGAAAATTGATATATTTGGAGTTTTCTTTGGAGGAAATTTTCATTATCCACCTGCGTTTGAGTTTTATGAAAAACTAGCCCAAAAATATGGTGCGGATAATTTAATTCCTGTAGGCCATTCACTTGGCGGTCATTTCGCGATGCGTGTAGCTCTCAGATATAATTCTAAAATGGCTATAGTATATAATTCTGCTCCTCTATATTTTACAACAATTTTCAATGAAGTTTTAAATATAGTTCAACCCAAAGTTAAAGATAACATTAAACAAATTCAACAGGATCAAATGAACTATACTGGAAGAATTATTCGTATTGTTACAGAGGATGATTGGCTTACGAATACAAGTGAAGAGAACAATGGAATTTTTGTAGGGGAAAAAGTATACGCTACCTATTTCTAGTGGGCACTGGACTAGACCCCATTGTAGAGAGTGCGGAGCAAGTTGCTAAGATACTTCGTATTATTAATGCTGAAGAATTAATAATGTCTGCGGTTGAAACTGTAAAGACAGAGATGATTAGACTTAAAAGTGCAAAACGTTCTTTTGGAAATTCTTCTTCCTTTGCTCATGGAGGAGTAACAGGCTCGCAGTTAATATATCTAGATGCAGCACAAGCGCAAATTCTTTCTAAAGGCTTAAGTGGTGTGTCCGAAGCCTCACTTGAATTAGTAAAACAAATTAGTGAAGATGCAGAATATAAGGCGCATCAGTTGTATGATTCTCTATCTACGTCTGGTTTTGTATTCAGTTTAACTCCAGATGAATTATTATCTGCCTATGCCGAAGCTGGGGTACATTATGACTCTATAGTCGGAGAAGTGTCACGTCGTTGCAATGAAAAGCAAAGTGAAGCTCAAAAAATTACGAATCGATTTAATCAATTAAGAACCAATCTTGATACGAGCATTCAAGAATTGATTAATAAAGATAAGGATCTAGAAGCAATGTTTACATTAAAAGGATAAGGACTTATGAACATTAGGGATGATTTAATCAAAAAAATTAAAAAGAATCGTATTTGCTTTTTGATGAAAAGAAAGAGGAGTATAACAACGAGAATGGAGAAGAAAATTGATGAATTATCTAATTTTGAGAGATTAATCTCTAGACAATTAGAAGAAAGGTACGATAGAGTGCTTTATGATTTAAAAAGAAAATAGCATAGATAGTGATGAAGAAATAAATATGTTGAGGAAAAATATTTAATTCTTATTATGAAGCTAATAAGTCACAATTTTTTTGATGAAAAACAAGATATCGATAATAAGATAGAAACTTTTACGAATGGAATATAATAAATCTGTTAAAGAACAAGAAATGCAAATTGATGAATTGGAAAGCAAAAATCCGCAAGTTAAAATGAAAAGAGTGATTAGAGGTAAAAAAATGATGGATAGAATTGTTGATGATGCATGGAATGTAATTAGTCAAGTTTATAATCAATTTGTTGAGGGGATTCAGAACCCGAGTTTGATTATTAAGTCGTTTGACAGACAACTAGTGCGTAATATATATGCTCCAATAAAAATAAAAAGAAAGAGATATTATCATTACAAAGTATGCTCATAAAATTTTTTTCAAATTGGAGTTTATACAGCCAAAAGAAATTAATAAGATTAACGCGGAAATTGATGAAGAAATTAAAGGGCAATTTTTCAAAGGCTATTAGTCAATCAATTGAGCAAGAAAGCGAGAAATGGTTAATTTTATAGGATGTCCATACGTTATTAAGTGGAGAGTAGGAAAGGAGTTAAGCAACTTTGCTTAATTCTTTTTTTCTTTATCTTAAAAAACTTTGTTCTAAATTGGAATGTTATTAGGGAAAGTAGAGATGAAATTTTTGAAAAGGATGTATCGTTTCGTTTTTCAAAGTATGATATGATTAAAAAGAAAAGATAGGTAGAGAGGATTCGAGTATGAAAGGAAAAAGGTATTTTTATATCGCATTGTTCTTTTTCATTCGTTGCAATGTTGTATAGATGCAATGAAAGAAATAGTAGAGCATACTTGGAGGACAGAATAGGGAACCAAATTAGTCGAGTGTATCCAACGAAAAACTTGGAAGATTTATTCGAGCAATTTCCAGATGGATTTACTATTTATCAATCTTATCAGCTGTCAGATAAGTTCATTGATATAAAATTAGATGGGGTTGAGAAGGGGAAACCTATAGAAGGAACGATAAAAGTAATTAATATAGATAGTGGAGCTGAGGAAAAGAAAAATCGTAGTTACGTATGATAAAGGAAAGTATTCATATGATAATGAAGAAGAGGCAAGAAAACTTTGGCCAAAAGAAAAGTTTTTATTCCAAGAAATGACATTGAATAAAGAGATTCTTTCGAAATTTAAGCTAAAGGAAACTTACTACAACCGTAATAGTGGTGGTTTTGACTTAGAATATACCGTTAAAAATGAACAAATAAACGAGTTTCTCGAATTGGGAAATCAACCTCAAGTTATATTAGGTTTCCACGGAAGTAATGCGAATAGAGGATACTATTACACACTTACAGTTGAGTTAGGCAGAAATTTTAAATTTAGAGAAAGAATCAGTGAGTAATATTTGAACTTTGAGAATGTTTAACAAGTAGAAAGGGTTAGTTATGAAAGGGAAAAAGCTGTTTTATACTGCACTGTTTTGTTCGTTAATCGTAATGCTGTATGGGTGTAGCGGAAGAAATAGTAGAGCATACTTAGAGGACAGAATAGGGAATCAAATTAGTCGAGTGTATCCAACGAAAAACTTGGAAGATTTATTTGAGCAATTTCCTAATGGTTTTTTGATTGAACAATCTTATCTGTTTGAAGATAGAATTATTGATTTTGAATTAGAAGGAATTGAAAAAGGAAAAACCTTTAGAAGGAACAATAAAACAAATAAATAGAAAAAGTGGAGCTGAGGAAGAGAAAATTCCAGTCAAGTATTATGAGGGGAAATTCTTGTATGACAACGAAGAAGCAGCAAGAAAACTTTTACCAGTAGAAAAATTTTTATTCCAAAAGATGACATTGAATAAAGAAATTCTTTCGAAATTTAAACTGAAAAACCTATTACAATGATAATAATGGTAGCTTTGATTTAGAATATGTCGTTATGAATGAACAAATAAACCAATTTCTTGACTTAGACAACCAACAACAAGTCACATTGGGATTCCACGGTAGCAATGCGAATAGAAGTTATTACTACTCACTTTCAGTCGAGAGAGGTAGTAATTTAATATTTATAGAGCGAATTAGTGACTAATATTTTCTAACTTAGGGAATGCTTAGTACGTAGAAAGGATTAGCTTATGAAAGGGAAAAAGGTATTTTATATTGCAATGTTTTTTTGCAATAATCTTTATGTTGTTTCGATGTGAAGGAAGAGATAGCAGAGAATATTTGGAAGATAGAGTTGGGACTCCAATCAGTCGAGTTTATCCAACGAAGAACTTGGAAGATTTATATGAGCAGTTTCCTGGCGGTTTTACAATTTATCAAGCTCATACTGAAGGGGAATATCGAATCAAGGTTGAACTGACAGGAGATCCTATAACACTGATGATTGAGGGAACCATAAAGAAAGTAAGGCGAAAAGATGGAGAGGTAACTGCTCAAGTGGAAGTTAAGTATCAGAATGAGGAGTTTTCTTTTTCTGATGAAAAATTAGCAACAGAACTTTGGGGATATAAAAGATTCTTGTTCCAAGAGATGACGTTGAATACAGAAGTTCTTTCGAAATTTAAGCTGAAGGATACTTACTACAACGGTAATAACGGTAGCTTTGAAATAGAGTATGTCGTTAAGAATGAACAAATTAATGAGTTCCTTGGACTAGAAAAGAAACAACAAGTCACATTAGGGTTACATGGCAGCAATGCAAATAAGAAATACTACTATACGCTTTCAGTCGATGTGGATAGCGATTTTGATTTTGCTGAACGAATTGAAGAGTAAGAAGGGAATTAAGCAACTTTGCTTAATTCTCTTTTTGTTGTAAAGTTTAGGATTTTATTAGGGAATGTGGTGATAGGGATTGGATATGGTATGATGGAAGCACTGAAATTGCAAAGTGAGGTTTTTGTTTTGAACGCAAAGAAATGCTTGTGGTTTGGCTTAATGGCGATGTTTCTGACGATGTTATTCGGCTGCGTGGATCACACGAGTCGTGGGTATCTTGAAGAGCTCTCTGGGAAAGAGTTGAGCAGGGTTTATCCAACAGAAAATATTGAAGATTTATTCGAGCAGTTTCCGAATGGATTTACTGTGAGTCAGTCGCGTGTCGTAGGGGACTCAACGGTATTTGTTTATCTTAAGGCGAAGGAAAAAGGAAAACCTTTTGTCGGTACGATGAAGCAAATCAATTCTAAAACTAAGGAAGAGGAAATCAGTCAGACGTTCCAATATGTGGATGAGAAGTTTGTTTTTGAAAATGAAGAAGAAGCGAAAAAAACTCTGGCCACAAGGAAAGTTCTTATTTCAGGAATTGCAATTGAATCAGGAGATGTTACGAAAGGCAAAATTGCATTCGAATCATTATACGAATAGAGAAGAAAAGTCCTACAGGAGACAACTCATTTTATCTAGAATATAATATTCAGCTTCCAGTGGTTAATCGAATTTTTGGGGATAGACGAATCGCAACCGATAGATTTTTTTCTATTTTCGGGCACGATGAGTCCAAAGGTTTTTTATATGAAATTGGAGTGCACCAAGATAATATAACGACTTTATGGGAAATGATACGAGAAATTAGGTAATAGGAAAGTCGATGGTTTTCTGAGAATTAGAAAGATGTTACAATAAAAAGCGAGGTGAGTATATGCAAACAATTATGATTGTAGAAGATGAAAAAGTCATTCGTGATGCGGTGGTATCCGAGTTAGAAAAATGGAATTATGAAGTGGTCGCTGTAGAAGATTTTTTTCTCAGGTATATACTCAATTTTTATCCGTGAATCCGCAGTTGGTTATTCTCGATATTACATTGCCATTTTTTTAATGGTTATTATTGGTGCCAAGAGATTCGTAAAGTGTCTCAAGTGCCCATTATGTTTTTATCCTCTCACGATCAACCGATGGACATTGTGATGTCGATTAATATGGGTGCAGATGACTATATGACAAAACCTTTTGAACCCAGTGTTCTTGTAGCAAAGATTCAAGGGATGATGCGTAGAAGTTATGAATTTGTACAGCAGAAAGACTGGATAGAGTATAAAGGTGCAACTCTTCAATTAGCAAGCACAAAAGTGAGTTTTTAATGGAGAGGAAATGGATCTCTCTAAAAATGAATTAATTGTTCTAAGAGTCTTGTTTGAGAAACAAGGAGATATCGCAACTAGAGAAGAGTTGATGAATCAACTGTGGAATAGTGATTTGTTTGTAGATGACAATACTCTCTCAGTGACAGTGGCGAGACTTCGTAAAAAGCTAGCTGAAATTGGTTTAGCAAATCTCATCACGACTAAAAAAGGAATTGGGTATGGAATGGCGGAAGAAATTCAATGATGACAAAAAAAGATTTTAGTATTCAATGGCTCAAGTCACACCATACTTTATTGATTTCATTTGGATGTATCGAAGTGTTTTCGATGGTATTTGCATTGGTGTTTAACTGGGGAAGTACAGGAGCTTTTTACTATTTATTTTTATTAGGATTGTTCCTATGCTTTATTTTGTTTATTTTGCTCTGGCATGACTGGAGAAAATATAAAAAGCATGGTGAAAGATTTGAATCAGCAAGCGAGATCCTTGGAAGAAGACTGTTCTCCTGTAATCCATCTGCTCTTTGAAAAGAATCAAGGTCTAATCCAAGAGATGCAGCAGTTGAAGACAAAAATGCAACAAAGTAGAAAAAGAAGATATAGATTATTACACGCTATGGGCGCATCAGATTAAAACGAGTATTGCATCTAGCCAGCTTTTAATTCGTAGCCTTCCACAAACTGCGGAAAAGTCCATGTTGGAACAAGAGTTGGTGCGAATTACAACTTATACGGAATTGGCATTGCACTATGTACGGATGGAAACTTTCCATAGAGATTTGGATTTACAAAAAGGTGAAGGTGGATGACATACTCCATCCTGTCATCAAAAAAATACGCTACATTCTTCATTCATAAGAAGTTGAAATTACAATATATCCCTATTGATGAAGTGGTCGTAACGGATAAGAAATGGCTGGGGGTCATTGTGGAACAAGTATTGTCTAATGCGGTTAAGTATACTCCGGATGAGGGAAGGATTGAGATTACTTTCGATAAAGATATACTAACCATTAAAGATACAGGAATTGGGATCGCTTCTCATGACCAAGCTCGAATTTTCGAAAGAGGATTTAGTGGATTCAATGGAAGAGTAAACCATCAATCGACTGGGCTAGGGCTCTATTTATCTAGTGAAATTGCAAAGAAATTAGGAGTCACTTTAAGTGTAGATTCTACTGTTGGAAAAGGAACCGCGATTCATATTCAGATTCCTAAAGAAGGCTTACAAGTAAAAGATTAGAGAAGGGACGAACTCCCTTCTTTTTTTAGTTATTTTTTTCTTTGCGCAATGGAAAATTTCATAAACATTAACGATGACACGCCCGGATATGTTATAATTAAAAAGGTTATTATATCTGAGAAAAGATAGGAGAATGACAATGACAGTAGATCAATTAGAATTAGTCGTCATTACAGGAATGAGCGGTGCAGGTAAAACCGTTGCTATGCAAAGTTTTGAAGACATGGGATATTTCTGTGTTGATAATATGCCACCAAGTTTATTACCAAAATTCTGGGAATTAGTGAAAGAATCAGGAAAAATTACAAAGATTGCGCTCGTAATCGATTTACGTTCTCGTGCGTTCTTTGATGAAATCATGTCCGCAATCGGTGGGCTGGATAATACTTCATTTATTACTACGAAAATTTTTATTTTTTTAGAAGCGAGTGATGATGCATTAGTCTCTCGTTATAAAGAAACGAGAAGAACTCACCCATTAGCTGGGGAAGGGCGTATTTATGATGGAATTATTGCGGAGCGTCGCTTACTACAAGATATTAAGACTCGCTCGCAAAAAGTCATTGATACAACGAATTTATCTCCTCGTCAGTTACGTGAAGAAATCATGCAAGCTTTCTCTACTGGTCAAGAGGGTGTATTTACGATTCAAGTGATGTCCTTTGGATTTAAATATGGATTACCGATTGATGCAGATGTAGTGATGGATGTTCGTTTCTTACCAAACCCACACTATATTCCAGAATTACGTCCTTTGACAGGCCTAGACGAACCGGTTTATGACTATGTAATGAGTCAGACAGAAGCGAAGACGTTCTATCATAAATTGATGGACTTACTGGACTTCTCCATCCCGGGTTATAAGAAAGAAGGGAAATCCAGCGTAACGATTGCGATTGGATGTACAGGTGGACAACACCGTTCGGTAGCTTTTGCAGAACGAATTGGCCGTGAATTATTATCTGACTCTTATAATGTGAAAATTTCTCATCGTGACAAAGATCGTCGTAAAGAAGGGAATGGACGCTCATGATGTTTGAGGTAACACCAAACCCTCCGAGGAAGAAAAAAGGGCCCGAAAATTACGGTAATTGGAGGAGGAACGGGACTGCCTGTTCTTCTTAGAAACCTCCGAAAGCGTGATGCAGAAGTCACTGCAATCGTAACAGTTGCTGATGATGGTGGAAGTTCAGGAGTTATCAGGGACTATATGAACGTTGTCCCACCAGGAGATATTCGAAATTGCATGATTGCTCTTTCGCCTATGAATCCCTTGCAAAAAGAAATCTTCCAATACCGTTTCAATTCGGATGATCAGTTCTTTGCAGGGCATGCGATTGGGAATTTGATTATTGCGGCATTAACGGAAATGCGTGGGAAATAATATTTTTGATGCTATTCGTTTACTGTCTCGAATGATGGCGGTCGAAGGGCATGTTTATCCAGCGGCAGAAGAACCTTTATTACTTCGTGCGGAGTTTAAAGATGGTACGATTGTAGATGGGGAATCTAAATTAGTGAAATTACGCAAAAAAATTAAAAAAGTTTCGGTTCACTGTTATGATGAAAATCGCCAGTTAGACGAACACCGAACTCCAGAGGCGGCCAGAGAAGTGATTAATGCTATTATGGAAGCCGATATGGTCGTGTTAGGACCTGGAAGTTTATACACGAGTATTTTACCCAACCTCATGATTAGTGATATTGGTGAAGCAGTCTGCGAAACGAATGCAGAAGTAGTGTATATTTGTAACATCATGACCCAATTAGGGGAGACCGAGCAATTTACGGATGCCGATCATGTTCGAGTGTTACATGAACATTTAGGAACGAATTTTTATTGATACGGTTCTAGTGAACACAGAGGAAGTTCCGGAAGAATATTTAAGCCAACAAAAAGAATGAAGAATATCTTTATCAGGTAAAATATGACTTCAAGGATTAAGAGACCAAGGATGTCGTGTTATTTCATCAGACTTTATTCGTCTTCGGGAAAAATGGGGTATACCATGACGGGGGAAAAAAGTGATTGATGAATTATTCCGTCTCTTACAAAGTGCAAAAAAACTGAAAATAATTAAGGAGAAGGAGCCAAGGCTTGTCTTTTGGCTCCTTCGTTATGACAAAAAGAGAAAGGAGGAACAAACGAGTGTCCTTATTATCTTTTGCTGCAGAAACAAAAACAAGAGTTAACACAGCTAGAAGTGCAATATGATTATTCCAAATACGAATTAGCAGCGCTTATTCGAATGAATGGTGCAGTTGGGATTTTAAATCGACAATTAATCTTAAATATTCAGACGGAAAAATGCAGCCATTGCTAGACGTATTTATATTTTTACTGAAGAAGTATTATCAAGTTGAGAGTGAACTCTTGGTTCGACGCAAAATGAAACTAAAGAAAAAAATAATGTTTATATTGTACGTCTGAAACATGGAACGGAAGAAATTTTAGAAGATTTGAATATCAAATCGAGCGGATTATTCAATATGCGCGTTCCGGAAAACATTAGAGATGATGAAGAAAAAATGCGTGCGTATCTTCGGGGCGCTTTTCTAGCAGGAGGCTCTATTAATGATCCAAAGACGAGCCGTTATCATCTAGAAATCTACTCTATTTATGAAGAACACAATGATGATATTTGCCAGATGATGAATGCGTTTGGCTTGAATGCTAGAACGATTGAGCGTCGAAAAGGTTATATCACTTATTTAAAAGAAGCAGAGAAAATTGCGGACTTTTTAGCGGTGATTCATGCATCAAACGCGATGCTTCATTTTGAAGATATTCGTATTATTCGAGATATGAGAAATACCGCGAACCGCCTTGTGAATTGCGAAAATGCAAATATCAATAAGGTGGTCAATGCCGCAACTCGTCAAATTGAAGAGATTCAATATATTGAAGATACGGTAGGGTTAGATTCCTTACCGGATAAATTATCCGAAATTGCAAAAAAATCCGATTAGAAAAATCCAGAAATCAGTTTGAAAGAATTAGGGGAAATGCTTCCTTCTGGAGCAATCTCAAAATCAGGAGTGAATCATAGACTTCGAAAAAAATCTCGGAATTTGCTCAAAAACTTAAAAAGAAGAAAAAAATCCAATTAAAACGAAGGAACGTAGCTAACTATAGAAAAAAACTATAGGAGGTAGGTTCCATGAACTTAGTATCTTTAATTGGTCGTGTTGTCAAAGAGGTAGAAGTACAACAGCTTCAACCTTCAGGAAAGAGTGTGTTTAATAATACAATTGCGGTGCAAAATGTATATCGAAACAATGATGATTCTTATCATTCACACTTCATTCAAGTGGTCGCTTGGGGGTAAAATTGCAGAACGGATCGGCAAGTTTGTCAAAAAGGGGACCGGATTGGTGTGGAAGGAAGACTGAATACGCGTCGCTATACGAACAAGAATCATCAAAGAAGTCTACGTTACCGAAGTCGTTATTGAACAAGTTTATTTTTTTAGAAAGAAAGCACGAAACAGAGGAGATAGAGTCTCCGTTTGAAGATCCACAAAGTCTTTTTGTGGAATAGCGTTAAGGAGAAAAATTCCTTCGCGAAATAGATTAGAATGAAGGAGTTTTTCAGTGATTATTTTAATAAATGGAGTAGCTATTGCAGTAGGGGCGATTGTGGGAGTATTTCTCAGAAATATTATCGCAGATCGTTTTTCCCAACATATTATGCAAGGTTTAGCTCTTTGTGTATTTTTAGTAGGAATTAAAGGAGCCATTCAAATTCCTAGTAGTATGATTATGATTTTTATCGCTCGTTTGTGGAGCTCTCGTAGGTGAAAGGCGTTCAAATGGAGGAGCGCGTTCGTAAATTTGCGGACTGGCTTCAAGAGAAGACTTCAAAAGGAAAAGAAACAAATGTCAATTTAGGAGAAGGATTTGTCGCAGCAGTAATGATTTTCTGTGTAGGAGCCTTGGCTACAATGGGGTCGATTCAATTAGGGTTGACTGGAGAGCCGAGTTTACTTCAAACTAAATCCATTTTAGATGGCATTACTTCGATATTTCTTGCTGCAACTGAAGGGATTGGCGTTGGCCTATCATCTGTAGCTGTTATTGCATATGAGTTAATTCTAGTAGGATTATCGCAATTCGTAGCACCTTATTTAAGTGAGACAGTCACAGTTTCTATGTCAGCAGTGGGGTTCTTTACTGTTAGTGGGCTTAGCAATGAATCTTTTAGGGATTACAAAGATAAAAGTCCTTAATTTCTTGCCCGCTATTTTCATGCCTATTATAATTGTACCCATTTTAACGATGTTTTAATGAAAAAAACTGAGTCGATTTTATCGACTCAGTTTTCTTTTTGATTAGTTATTTTCTGCTTCTAGTTTTTCAAAAGCATCGTTTAGGATGGATTTCAAAGTTCTTGCAGATAAGTTCATTTTCTCTTGTTCAGAATCTGCTAGAGGGATTTCGATGATTTGACGAATCCCTTCACGACCGATAACGGCTGGAGCTCCGATATAAATATCATCTTGTCCATATTGACCTTCAAGATATACGGATAATGGGAAAATCGCTTGTTCATTATTTAAGATGGCTTTTGTAATACGTGCTAGAGTAGCACCGATACCGTAGTAAGTCGCACCTTTTTTAGCGATGATTTCATAAGCTGCATCACGTACTTGGAAGAATACTTCAACTAATTTTTCTTCATCTACATGTGGGTTTTGACGAACCCATTCATAGATTTGTAAACCACCAACGTTTGTATGAGACCAAACTGGGAATTCAGTATCCCCGTGTTCACCCATGATATATCCGTGGACATTACGTGCGTCAACGCCTACTAATTCAGCGATTGTTTGACGGAAACGAGCACTATCTAAAGAAGTACCAGAACCAATAACGCGTTCTTTTGGAAGTCCAGAGAATTTCCAAGTTGCATAAGTTAAGATATCCACTGGGTTTGAAGCCATTAGGAAGATTCCATCAAATCCACTAGCCATAATAGAATCTACAATGTTTTTCAAAATTTTTAAGTTTTTAGAGACTAAATCCAAGCGAGTTTCACCTGGTTTTTGAGCTGCTCCAGCAGTGATACATACAATATCTGCATCGTGGCAGTCTTCGTATGTCGCTGCATAAATCTTTTTAGGGGCATTGAAAGCTAAGGCATGTGATAAGTCTAACGCATCGCCTTCTGTTTTTTCGAAATTGATATCAATGATTCCGAGTTCTTCCGCAATCCCCTGTAATACAAGAGCGTAAGCGTAACTAGAACCAACGGCACCGTCACCGACTAAAAATTACTTTATTACCATGTTTTTTTGAGATTTTTTTCCATGTTCATACCTCCTAAAAAATTAGTAATGGAATATCCATAAATAAGTATAGCACGATTTTCTGAAAATTGATTTTCATAAGGCCTTTATTATGACAAATAATACATAAAAAACACAATTTCGTGAAAAAGTGAATTAATAACGGGAAGTTGTAGGGGTATGGTATAATAGCAAAATAGAAGAAAAAAGAATAGGTGAAAGTATGAAATTAGTCGTTGGTCTAGGAAATCCTGGAGCAAAGTATAAAGGAACCAGACATAATGTCGGATTCATGACAATGGACGAAGTGGCCTATCAAGAAAAAGTTTGATTTTGATAAAGCACTTTTCGATGCAGTGTTTGCACAGGTGCAAATCGGCGGAGAAAAAAAGTCATCTTCATGAAGCCCTTGACGTTTATGAATTTATCAGGGGAAGCGATTCGACCATTGATGAATTATTTTAAAATTGGAATTGAAGATCTTTTTAGTCGTTTATGATGATATGGATTTACCAGTAGGAAAGATTCGACTTCGTCAAAAAGGTAGCGCTGGTGGCCATAATGGGATGAAGAGTATTATTTCCTGTCTCGGGACAAGTGAGTTTAACAGAATTAAGGTTGGGGTTGGCCGTCCTAAAGAGGGACGTACTGTTGTAGGACATGTCCTCAATCGTTTTGAAAAAGAGGAAGAAGAGGACATTATTTTTGCGGTGCAAAAGAGTGTCGATGCGATTCGTTCGTGGATTGATACGGATGATTTTCGTTAAAACAATGAATCAATTTAATTAAAATATAGAAGAAGAGATGCTGCGAAGTTTTTCGCGGTCTCTTTTTGTCGTTAGAAAAAGGAGAAAGTTATGCAATTATTGCACCAAACGATCAGTAAACTGAAAGGATTTAAAGAGTGGTTTGATACCCTTAGTCTCCATGAGAGTCAACTTGTGCTAGGGTTTAGTGGATCGGTGAAAAGCACTTGGCCGAGTCGTGCGCATTTGAGAAACTAGATAAGCAATTAGTGATTGTGACGCCAACGCTCTTACAAGCTACACAGACTTATGAAGAATTGTCGGAGTGGTATGATGAGGATATTGTTCATCTCTTTCCAGTAGAGGAGTCACTTGCCGCAGATTTTTCAGTGGTGTCGCCAGATGTGGTGAGCCAACGCATTCGCACGCTTGATTTTTCTAAGCCGTGGACAGAAAGGAATCGTCATTGTGCCACTGTCTGGTATTCAAAAAGCTCTTAGTTCCAGTGGATGTCTGGGGAAAAAGAGTTCTATTGAACTTGCGATGGGATCTGAAATCGAATCGATGGATGCCTTTGTAGAACAGTTAGTGGAATTAGGGTATCGTCGTGAAAAATATGGTCGCAACTCCTGGTGAATTTGCGCTTCGTGGAAGTATCGTCGATATTTACCCTCTCGACCAAGAATATCCACTACGTCTGGATTTCTTTTGATACAGAAGTGGATTCGATTCGCGCATTTAATGCGGAGACGCAACGCTCGATGGATGTGATTCAAGAGGTGCGCATTTTACCTGCCACAGACTTACCACTCCAAAAGGAAGCCGTTTGGAAGGCGCAAGCGAAAATTCACGCGCTCTATGAAAAAGGACGTGAAGGCTTCCCAAACCCCAGAACGCAGGGATCAAGTGTCGAGTATTCAACAAGCCATCGATGCACAATTAGAAAATGGAGAAATCCCATCGAATTTAACGTACTTCTTAGAGTGTATTTATCCAGAAAAGACAAGTTTATTAGATTATGTTTCTAAAGATGCGTACCTCATTATTGATGACTATGCTCGTTTTATCGAGAAGAGTAAGTCGTTAGAAGAAGAGGCAGGCTATTGGAAAACGCACCATATTGAAACAGGTGCGATTGTGTCTGGATTGTCTCTTGTTCAAGATGGACGAAAAAGTATTAAAGGAGAGTCCTCTAAAGAGAACGTATTTAGCCATTTTCCAAAAAGGGCTCGGACGACTCGCGCTCGATGCGATTCATCCGATTACGACACGTACCATGACACAGTTCTTCTCGCAAATGCCGATGGTGAAAGTCGAAGCAGACCGCTGGAAGAAACAAGGCGCGACAGTCATCGTCTTAGTCGATGATGCCAAGCGTGCTCAAAAGGTCGAACAAACCTTTGCGGATTTCGAAATTAAGAGTGTGATTTCAAACGGAACTGTACTAGAAGGGCAACTTCAAATCATGGTCGGCAAGATGCACAATGGTTTTGAACTGCCAGAAGATAAATTTGCTATCTTAACGGAACGCGAATTGTTTAATAAACTCACAAAACGCGCACCGCGAAATCAAAAAATATCGAATGCGGAACGTTTGAAGAGCTATACCGAATTAGCGGTTGGGGACTATGTGGTTCATGTGAATCACGGGGTCGGTGTGTACCAAGGAATGGAGACGCTCGAAATCGGCGGTATCCATCAAGACTACATGTCGATTCACTATCAAGATGGCGGGAATTTATTTGTTCCAGTTTCTCAAATTAAGCTCGTTCAAAAATACGTATCGTCCGATGCCAAAGTACCAAAACTCAATAAATTAGGCGGTACGGAATGGGCGAAGACGAAACGTAAAGTGGCTGCGAAGATTGAAGATATCGCCGATGAACTCATCGAATTATACGCTAAACGCGACGCCGAAAAAGGATATGCGTTTAGCCGCGATACAGTCGAGCAACAAGAATTCGAACAAGCCTTCCCATACACGGAGACGCAAGACCAATTGCGCAGTGTGGCAGAAATTAAGGAAGACATGCAAAAGGACAAACCGATGGACCGTCTACTTGTCGGCGACGTTGGATACGGGAAGACGGAAGTAGCCATGCGTGCGGTCTTCAAAGCCGTAATGGATGGGAAGCAAGCGGCTGTCTTAGTACCAACCACAATTCTTGCCGAGCAGCATTACGAAAATTTTGTTCAAAGATTTTCTGACTATCCGTTTAAGATTGGTTTACTGAGTCGATTCCGTAGTAAAAAAAGAACAAGAAGAAACGATTGAAAAAGCTTCGCAAGGGAGCAGTCGATATCGTGATTGGAACTCATCGTCTTCTTTCAAAAGACGTGCAGTTTCTCGACTTAGGACTTCTCATTGTTGACGAAGAACAACGCTTTGGAGTGAAGCATAAGGAACGTTTGAAACAATTAAAATCGCAAGTGGACGTGTTGACGCTCACGGCAACGCCAATTCAAGAACGCTCCACATGTCAATGCTTGGGGTGCGTGATTTATCTGTCATCGAGACACCACCAGCAAACCGTTATCCAGTCCAAAACTTTTGTGATGGAACAAAACCCAATGACGATTCGTGACGGAATCGAACGCGAGATGGCTCGTGGCGGACAAGTCTTCTATTTATACAATCGTGTCGAAACGATTGAGAAGAAAGGCTGACGAACTTAGAGCACTCGTCCCAGGATGTCGAGTTGGTGTGATTCATGGTCAAATGAGTGAGACGACGCTAGAAAATATTCTCTTCCAATTTATTGAAGGGGAATACGATGTCTTAGTAACAACAACGATTATCGAAACAGGGGTCGATATTCCAAACGTAAACACGCTTTTTATTGAAAATGCAGACTATATGGGACTTTCGCAGTTGTATCAATTACGCGGTCGTGTCGGTCGTACAAATCGTATTGCCTATGCGTACCTTATGTATCAACCAGATAAAGTCTTAACCGAAGTCAGCGAGAAGCGTCTTCAAGCAATGCGCGACTTTACAGAACTTGGCTCTGGGTTCAAGATTGCCATGCGTGACTTATCGATTCGTGGAGCAGGGAATTTACTTGGGAAACAACAACATGGATTTATCGATTCGGTCGGATTCGACTTATATTCTCAATTATTAAGCGAAGCCGTGTTGAAGAAACAAGGAAAAGAAGTGAAGTCTGACGAAGAAACCGTCGAAATCGACTTACAGATTGATGCGTATATTCCGTCTAGCTACATTCAAGACGAACGTCAAAAAATCGAGATGTATAAACGCATTCGCTCGATTGATAGCGTGGAAGCTTATGAAGAATTGCTCGATGACTTTATCGACCGCTTCGGGGACTTCCCAGATGAAGTGAGCGCATTAGCAGAAGTTGGATTGATTAAGCATTACGCCAACGAGATTGATGTCGTATCGATTAAACGTAAAGACAATTCGGTGACGATTACGATTGCACCTCCAAGTGCGACTCACCTGCAAGGAGTGCCAGTCTTTGAAGCGCTTGGTCCAGTGAAATTACCAGCACAAGTGGCCAACAAGGGCGAAAGTCTTCAGATTTTATTAAATATCACGCAAAAGCCTGTTGACTTATGGCTTGCGCAAGTTAAACTGTTTGTAAAAACATGCGGGGAAATTTTAGCCCGCGATGAGGAAAAACATGAAGAAGATAAATAGTAAAGGGATGATGCAAGGGGCGATTGCGCTCTCGATTGCCGCGTTTATTGCTAAGATTTTAAGCGCGGTGTACCGAGTGCCTTTCCAAAATATGGTGGGCAACACCGGTTTTTATGTATACCAACAGGTGTATCCTATCTATGGAATCGGCATGACCTTTGCATTAACAGGATTCCCTGTATTCGTGTCCAATGTGGTCGCGGAATACTTGGAGTCGACACATTTAAAGAAATTATTGAAGCAGCTATTCGTGATTGCTAGCCTCATAGGAGTGGGGATTTTTGCCTTCCTTTATGTGGGTGCGGGAATGATTGCACATTGGATGGGAGATGTTGAGCTCTTACCAGTCGTTCAAAGCGTCTCTTGGATGTTTCTATTGATGCCGTTTTTGGTTATCACAAGGGGTTATTTCCAAGGGAGCTTTCGGATGATGCCGACCGCCATCTCGCAAGTGGTGGAACAGGTTGTTCGTGTTGCGGTAATTCTGTTCGTGGCGAGTCTATTTGGTAGCACGATATCAGACTATTACACGATGGGGACATGGGCGATGTCGAGTGCGACGATTGCGGCAGTATTTGCGATATTTGTGATGCTGTATTATGCATATCTAGAAACGAAAGATCCGCTCGACGGTTTGACGATTTCACCTGTAGAAATGGAAGTTCCAACTTTTGGGCATCTCTTTAAACGCTTTGCCTTTGAAGGAGGAACCATCTGCCTACTTAGTTCGATTTTAGTCTTGTTCCAATTGGTGGATTCGTTCTCTGTGTATAATGTGTTAACAGACAAAGGAATTCTTCCAGAAGTGGCAAAAGACCTTAAAGGGATTTACGACCGTGGTCAGCCGCTCGTGCAATTAGGAATGGTGGTCGGAGTTGGATTTTCATCCAGCTATATGCCGATGTTATCGCGCGCCTTTAAAAAAGGTCATGACTTAGAATTTAAGAGACTATCCGCGTCGCTTCTTCGAATGACGATGACGTTCTCGGTAGTCGCAACGATGGGGATGATCGCGATCTTGCCATGGTTAAATACTGCACTCTTTGGAGATGCGAATGGACAGGCAGTACTGCTTGTTTATATCACAAGTATTTTCTTTGCGTCAGTCATTATGTCGCTGCACGGCATTTTCCAAAGCCAGCATCAATATCCCAAAACGCTACTGTCACTCACAGCAGGGGCTTGTAGTGAAAGCTAGTACGAATTACTTATTTGTTGCGATGTTTGGAACCCTTGGGGCGAGTCTAGCTACAGCGCTTGGTTTATGTGTCATGATGGTCGTGATGATGGCTTTTGCAAAAGACATTTTTATAAGTGTGTTGCATGAAGAAAATTTCATACAGCTTCTTGCTGGGATTGCGATAGGAATGACCGTTATCGTCTCGATATTATCCTACAGTACGTGGCACTTTGCAGGACTTCAAGATTCTAGAACGATGGCCTTTGTATTTTTCATTGTTGTATGCCTTCATTGGGGTAGCACTCTTCTTAGCTGGAACGATGAAATGGAATTTATTTACAAAACGCGAATGGGTGCTAATCCCTAAAGGAAAAAAACCTTGCTTAGAAAAATTTAGTAGAAAAAGAGGAAAATGATGAGACTCGATAAGTTTTTAAAAAGTATCCCGATTAATCAAACGCCGAACTGTGGCTAAAGAAGTGGCTGACAAGGGACGTGTGTTTATTAATGATAAAGTGGCGAAATCTTCAACGGACGTAAAAGTTGGTGATAAAATCGCAATTCAATTCGGGAACAAACATGTATTAGTACAAGTGGAAGCGTTGATGGATTCAACAAGAAAAGAAGACGCTAAAGAAATGTTTACGATTTTTAGAAGAAAAGTTCATTAAAGAGGAAAACACAGATTTATAAAATGAATCTAAAACTAGGTTCTCTCGTTTGAGGGAGCCTAGTTTTTAGTTCGAAAAATGTATGCGTTTTCTGTTGACTTCCATTGCAGAAAGGGGTATGATATGTAGTACTTTTTAAAAAATGATTAAAGGAGGAATAGCCGTGGATTTACATGCGATTAATATATTGCAACCATTCAATGGATGGATGGAATTACGTCATTTTTGGCTATTTTTTTATTTCGTGCGCATGTGGATTGGCGATTGGTTATGAGCGTACCTCCAGAAATAAACAAGCAGGCGTAAAAAAACGCACATGATTGTAGCGTTGACTTCGTGTTTAATGATGATTATTTCTAAAGAAGCTTTTTGGATACACCACACTTTGATACGGCACGTGTAGCTGCGCAAGTGGTCAGCGGAATCAGCTTTATTGGCGGGGGAATTATCTTCATGCGTGACAAACGTGTGAGCGGACTGACTACTGCCTCAGGAATTTGGGCAACTGCAGGGATTGGACTAGCAATCGGTGGAGGATTTTGGTTCTTTGGAGCTGTATGTTCAGCAGTTATCGTCATCGTACAAAAACTTGCTTATGAACCTTTATTACAAAGAAAAAGCCGTCAAGTAAATATTTATTGTGAAATTCCAAACCCAACGATTGTACAGTCTATTTATAATTACTGTCATTTTTGGGGATTATCAATCTATCCAAGTCGAAGCTAGAGAATTAGACGACGAAAAAAATACGAGCTGGTAATTCGTATCCAAAAATGATGAAGAGATTGTCATTGAAAACTTAAAAAATTACATTCGTGAAACGGAAAAATCAAGTCGTAATTAAGCGTGTTAAATTACGGACTGAAGATGTAAATTAAATTTTTTTGATACCGCAGAGAGCTTCTCCGCGGTATTTATTTTTAAAGAAATCGTTTTAAAAAAATTTTTAGAAGGAAAGGCCATCCTTAAAAAAATAGGGAGAATCATAAAAAAATAAAAAAATTCTTAGTGTAATCATAGACGATAAGGCTCATTCTTGTTATACTCATTGTGTATAAGTTAAAAAAAGGAGACAATTAAGGTGAAAGCAACAAAAATCAATCGACAAATTCGAATATCGTTTCTATCAACCAAAAAAAGAAAACAAAAAAACTTCTTCGCCAGTTTGGAAAAAGCCATTCACTAGTGACCAAGCTGATTGTGATTGCATTAATTGCCATATCCGGAGTGATGATTGTCGGAATTGGGAATCAATTACAACAAGCGAATCAGTTAGATCAAAAAGATTGAAAAAGGCAAAAAGCTGAAAAAAAGAATTCGCTGAAAAACAAAAAAAGAATCTTTAACACAGCAAGTTGAACTTCTTCAAAGCGATGAATACATTGCGAAGTTAGCGCGTAGTGAATACTATTTAAGCAAAAAAATGGAGAAATTATTTTTTTAGTACGCCTAATGACACTGCTGAAAACAAAGCGCAACAAGTCAAAGAAGAAGTGGAACAAAGGGGAAACTGTTGTTAAAGTAACCACACAAAACCGATAAGGCAATGAACCCTTTTTATACGTGAGCGTGTATAAAAAGGATAAAAATGAAGGAGGAACGCTTTTTATATGTCAATCGAAGTAGGAAACGTAATCCCAGGTAAAGTTACTGGAATTACAAATTTTGGAGTTTTTGTCGATTTAGGAGATCGTAAAACAGGTCTTGTTCACATCAGTGAGGTTTCAGATTCGTTTATCCAAGATATCAAAGAAGTTTTGAAGGTTGGAGACGAAGTTAAAGTGAAAGTCATGACAATTGCTGACGATGGCAAAATTAGTTTATCGATTCGTCGTGCCGTTGATAAACCAAAGGAAGATACTGAAGACAAATCTAAAAACAAAAAAACTTTCACACCACGTAATCAAGATTCACAAGATTTCAAGAAAAATCGCTTTGCTGGGAAATCAGCTTCTCCATATGAAAAGAAATCTCCTTCGCAATCAAAAGCAACTGATTTTGATTCATTAATGAGTTCCTTCTTGAAAGACTCTGAAGATCGTTTAACTTCATTGAAACGTAACACTGAAGGGAAACGTGGAGGCCGTGGCGGTCGCCGTTCATAATGACTATTCTAATCTCTTCTAGTGCATGCTAGGGGAGATTTTTTTGACAGAAAGGAGAGACCTATGCAACATCAACTAGCTAGCTTTTTTTAGAAAAAGAGTACCTGAGTATACTCATCAAAAAAATATGTTCTCGCTGTATCTGGTGGAGTCGATTCGATGGTCTTATTGAATGCTATGGCTCTCTTGTTTGAAGACGATGCGAAAAACCATATTGTAGTTGCTCATGTCAATTATGGACTTCGAGCACAATCGATGGATGAAGAACAATTAGTCCGTCGCTTTTTGTAAATCGCGTCAAATTCCATTTGAAATAAAAAAATTGGAAGGAAACGAAGGAAGAAAAAAGCTTCAGAAAGTATCTTAAGAAATTTTCGTTATGAATTCTTTTGAGGAAGTATTGAAGAAACATCAAGCCCATTATTTAGTAGTAGCACATCACCAAGATGATCAACTCGAAACCATTTTAATGAAGTGGTCTAGAGGAAGTACATTGGAAGGATTGTCCGGGATGAAGGAAATTCGTCAGGTGAAAGGGATGACGATTTTACGCCCCTTCCTATCACTGAATAAAAAAGAGTTATACCAAGAAGCCGAAACACATCAAGTTCCTTATTTAGAAGATGAATCGAATGAATCGGACAATTATACTAGAAATAGATATCGTCATCATGTGGTTCCTTTTCTAAAGGAGGAAAATCCAAATGCCGGAAGTCACTTCCAAAAGAGTGCGCAGATGATTGCGGATGCCGTGGCCTGCTTAATGCCAATTTTAGAGGAAAAAAACAGGAGCTGTTATTCCAAAAAGGAAAGAAAAAGAGTTTTATTCCACCGCGAAGCATTCCTAAAGGAACCTGTAGAAATGCAACGATTACTCTTGCAACAAGTTCTCATCCAAATGGATACAACGATTTCAGTTGTCCAGATGGAACAAATTTTGGAAAAGATAGGTTCGAATAAAGCGCAGCTCACTCTAGATTTGTCAAATGGATGGAAGTTTAAGAAACGTTATGAAGAATGTTTATTTGAAAAAGGAAGACCTAGAGTCGTTCCAAATATTGAATACGTACTCTCCAAGCCAGAAGATACATTAATTCGTCCAAATGAAGATGAACAAATTTTTGCTCACAACAGGAAAAGACGTCTTCAGAATTTGCTTTTCCAGTGAATAAAGAGGATTTTCCACTAACCATTCGTCATGCAAAAGCTGGAGATAAAATTGCACTGAATGCAGAAGGAACGAAACATCAAAAAATTTCCAGATGGTTTATCAATTCAAAGATTCCGCTTGAAGAACGAAAACAAATTTGGGTTGTGGAGGATGCAGGAAAAAAAATTCGTGCAATTTTAGGTTATCGCTATGCTCATCCGTTGTCCTTTGAGGAGGAAACTGGTAAAAATGATTCTATCTTACGAAAAACAAAAACGAGGTGCACACATGTTAAAAAATGATATGTCAGAAATTTTAGTATCAGAAGAACAATTACAAGAAACAATCAAGAAATTAGGTGCTACTTTAGCGGAAGATTACCGTGGGAAAGATCCGTTAGTCATTTGTATTCTTAAGGGTGCTATTTTCTTTATGGCAGATTTAGTTCGTGCGATGGACTGTAACTTAGAAATTGATTTCATGGATGTATCTAGTTATGGAAATGAATTTGAATCAAGTGGTGAGGTTCGTATTTTAAAAGACTTAGGTCAAAGCGTTAAAGATCGCCATGTGATTATCGTAGAAGATATTATCGATACTGGACGTACTTTAAAACACGTAGTTGAATTATTAAAAACACCGTCAAGCAGCAAGTGTAAAAGTAGTCACTTTATTAGATAAACCAGAACGTCGTGAAGAAGCCATCGAAGCAGATTATGTTGGAATTGAAGTTCCAAATAAATTTGTTGTAGGTTATGGATTGGACTTCAAACAATTTTATCGTAATCTCCCTTGTATCGGCGTATTGAAACCAGAATTTTACGAAAAATTAAGAATGAGTTAAACTATTCGTCAATAAAAAGTCAAATATGTTATGATGGAGCGGTAGTTAAGAATACTATCGTTCTTCTTTTTTAAGAAGATGAGGAGGTCCAATGAATACAAATAATAACCGATCAATTTTTAGATCAAGTTTACTATATATGCTTATTTTCGGTGCGATTGTCATTTTTGTAGGAATGTTCAATGGTAATTCGAAAGGCCCTGTAGCAGATATTTCTTATACAGAATTTATGCAAAGTTTGAAAAAAAGGCGAAATTAAAGAATTAAAAAAATGCAATATTCAAACTCTGTTTATACGATTACTGGGGAATATACAGACCCTAAGGAACAAACTACAGAGGAAGCTAAAAATCAAAATGGATTATCGATTTTTGATAATCGTTCTACAAAGAGTACACAATTTAAAACAACAGTATTGCCAAATGACTCTACTGTAAAAGAAATTAATGAAGCCGCTCAAGCAAAAAATACAAAAGTTGAATCTTTACCAGAAAGTTCTACAGGAGTATGGATTGCTGCTCTTATCCAAGTGGTTATTCCAATGGGGATTTTAGGATTCTTGCTTTATAGCATGTTTATGAGTCAAGGTGGCCAAGGCGGACGTAACAATCCGATGAACTTTGGTAAGAGCCGTGCAACCAATCAGAAGAAACAAAACGTAAAAGTGCGCTTCTCTGATGTAGCCGGTGCCGAAGAAGAAAAACAAGAGCTTGTAGAAGTGGTTGAATTCTTAAAAGACCCACGTAAATTCACAGCGCTTGGTGCTCGTATTCCTGCCGGAGTACTTCTTGAGGGCCCTCCAGGAACAGGGAAAACCCTTCTTGCAAAAGCCGTTGCCGGTGAAGCAAACGTACCTTTCTTCTCGATTTCAGGTTCTGAATTCGTAGAAATGTTCGTAGGGGGTTGGGGCAAGTCGTGTGCGTGATTTATTCGAAAACGCGAAGAAAAAAATGCTCCAGCAATTATCTTTATCGATGAAATCGATGCCGTTGGTCGTCAACGTGGAGCCGGAATGGGTGGCGGACACGACGAACGTGAACAAACATTAAACCAATTACTAGTTGAAATGGACGGATTCGAAGGAACAGAGGGAATTATCGTGATTGCCGCAACGAACCGTTCAGACGTATTAGACCCAGCCTTACTTCGTCCAGGACGTTTTGACCGTCAAATCTTAGTAGGTCGTCCAGATGTGAAAGGCCGTGAAGCGATTCTAAAAGTACACGCACGCAATAAGAAACTTGCAAAAGACGTGGACTTAAAAGTAATTGCGCAACAAACTCCAGGATTCTCTGGTGCTGAACTTGAAAAACTTATTAAACGAAGCAGCTTTAGTAGCGGCTCGTCGTGATAAAACAGCCATTGACGCTTTAGATGTGGATGAAGCACATGACCGAGTAATTGCTGGTCCAGCCAAAAAAGACCGCGCTATCAGCAAGAAAGAACGCGAAATGGTTGCTTACCACGAAGCAGGGCATACTATTGTGGGTATGGTCTTAAGCGATGCTCGTGTGGTTCATAAAGTAACGATTGTCCCTCGTGGACGTGCTGGCGGATATGCCATCATGCTTCCAAAAAGAAGACCGTTTCTTAATGACAAAAGAAGAATTATTCGAACAAGTAGTTGGACTTCTTGGTGGTCGTGCTGCTGAAGAGTTTATCTTTGGCGTGAAGACTACTGGAGCAAGTAACGACTTTGAACAAGCAACAGCTATCGTTCGTAGCATGATTACTGAGTACGGAATGGTGGATGAATTAGGAACGGTTCAATACGAAGGAAATCATCAAGTATTTATCGGACGTGACTATGGTCAAACAAAAAGCTTACTCGGATCAAGTGGCGTTTGAAATCGACAATGCAGTACGTCGTATCATGAAAGAAGCGCATGAAAAAGCTCTTCAAATTCTTGAAGAACATAAAGACCAATTAGAATTAATTGCTCAAAAACTTCTAGAATTAGAAACATTAGATGAACGTACCATCAAATCACTTTTTGAAACAGGTGAAATGCCAGCTACAATCGTGGAAGATGAATATCCAAGCGAATCAGAAGCGGCAAGTTTTGAAGAAACAAAAAAAGCCTTAGCAAAAACGTGATGCAGAACAAGCAGAAGGTAAAGAAAATCCAAAAGAGGACGAAGAAGTGGAAGTAGCAGATGTTACGCCAGCTTCAAGCGAACTTGAGGATGAAAAATAAAGAAGAATAATAGAAAGAAAAAGAGAGCTGAGGCTGTTGTCACAGCTCTTTTTCTTTTTAAAAAAGGAGAAACAAATGGCAGATTCATTATTAAAAAGTATTAGCATTCAATGATGAGGTTAAAGCCGTTGCTATGGTAGCAACAGATGCTATCGCAGAAGCCCAACGCAGACACGACACTTGGAGTTCTGCAACAGCAGCGCTTGGACGTACGATCATCGGAACGCAATTATTAGCAAGTAGTTTAAAAGGGGACGAACGCATCACGGTTCAAGTGAATGGGGATGGCCCTGGTGGAAAAATCATGGCCGATGCAAATGGCCGTGGGGAAATGCGTGGTTATATAACGAATCCTCATGTCAGCCTTGAGTTAAATGACAAAGGAAAAATTAGATGTTCGTGGGGTTGTTGGAACAAATGGAACCATTACCGTTATCAAAGACTTAAACATGAGAGAACCGTTCTCTGGACAAGTGCCCATCGTGGACGGGGAACTCGGAATGGACTTTACGTATTACTTAGCAGTTTCAGAACAAATTAACGGAGCTGTTGGAGTATCGGTTCTTGTCAATCCAGACGAAACGGTTCGTGCAGCAGGTGGCTTTATGATTCAATTATTGCCAGGGAGCTAGCGAAGCGACAATTTCAGAAATCGAACGTCGTATTAACGAGATTCCAATGGTTTCAAAATTGATTGACCAACAAGAACAACCGCGCGATATTTTAAATCGACTACTCGGTGAGGAAAATATTCGTGAATTAGAGGAAATGCCTGTGAAATTCCATTGCGGCTGTACGCGTGAACGTTTCAGTGCAGGATTGATGTCGATTGGAGTAGATGACTTACAACACCTCATTGATGAGGACCACGGTGCAGAAGTGGTGTGTCATTTCTGCGGTGAGAAATATCATTTCGATGAAGCTGAATTACAAGGTTTAATCGATGAAATTAAAGCGAAACGCGAAGAGGCAGACGCTTAATCATTAAGGTTTAAGAGAGTGAGAAGAGGTGCTTCCATTTCTTCTCACTCTTTTTCTATTTTCAGCCGTTAAAGATATACAAATAAAAGAAAAAAACTTAGTATAATACATACATAATACAAATGAGGTATATAGATGTTTAAACGGATTTTTGCTCGAATGAAAGGCATTTTAATGTTATTTGCAGGGAGTATCGCTCTCTTAGCAATTACTCTAATGCTTGATTTTAAAACATTTGAACAATTTAATTTTTACCAAGATGTTGACGTTTGGAGTCATCCAATTCTCTTAGTGCAGCTAGCAATGGTCGTTATCGTGCTCCTTCTGTTAGGGCAAGTCATCGGATTATCGGTGAAATATTATTTCGCATTTAAGAAATTAGATGCGCTCTTCCCGAATAACGAATGGGAACGAAAAGACTTTAAAGAAAAAGCAGACTATGTCGATGAAAAATTTGAAGCGATGATTGTAGATGGAGTGCTGATCTTTTACGGAAGACATTTTACAGTGATTCCGCTAAAAGAATTAAAAGAAATTCATCTGTATCGTACGCGTACAGGACGCCGTGTGTATTATGGAATCAAGTTCATGTTTAAGAAAAAAAGACCTTCCTTTATTCCAAATACGTATGGAAAGACATTAGACGACGGATATCGTCTCGTTCGAAAAGTGAATTACTTCGTCCCAGTTAAGATTAGGGACGATTGGAAAAATTTCAATAGAAAGTAGGTTTCAAAAATGCATAAAGGATATGTGAGAAGAACGCCTCTCTATGGGGGACAGCTCTTGTCTTAGCAATGATAGGAATTTTCTTTCTGTTTGGAACCGTTAAAGGATACATGGGAGGAGAGGCGCTCTATAAGGCGGGGGAGATTTATCATTTGAATCATGCGGGAACGTCCGTTGCGATTCGTGTGTTAGATATAGACTTAGAGGCCATCACTTACGATGGAAACGAATATTATTTAGTAAAGCATGAAAAAGGGGTTACACCTCTTCAAGCACAGGCCAATGACATTCAGCAGTTATTGGATTTGAAAAAAGAGAATTTGAAGGGATTGGAGCCTTTAAGAGATAAGAATATTTATTTAAATGTTCGTGTAACACCAGCAGTGACGAAAGGTCGTAGAGGGAGTACTACCGTCCATATACCGGCAGCATTGATAAAAGCAATTATGACCCAATATCAGAAAGGAACGCTAGGAAACACATTGGAACTAGATTTCCTTCATTATTTAACACTGACATCTTTTACAAATCGTATAGTGGAGACGGCGGTTACGCTTTTTGTCATTTTAATAGCGTTGGCATACTTTTACGGTGCATATAAACGAGTACGGTCTTTGAAGGAACATTACGAGATGTTCGATAAAGAGTTTCGAGATACGCACTAAATATGAAGGCTTTACCAATGGATGCAGATTTTCACGATCCTATCCTAAAAAGTACTGGTGAAGGATCACAAATTAGTTTGCTATAATAACGATTTTAGAGTGATTAAGCTGCGGGAAGTTCGAAATGTTGAAGTTCGTCGCCAATTGGCAAAAAGCAGTGTTGCCTATGCCATCGATTTTTAGATTTAGCGGGAATAAGAAAGTAACCATTCAATTAAAGAATCGTCTAGAAGATGTTCGCCAATTAGTGGAATATTTGAATGAAAAAAAGAAAGAACCAAAAATATCGATATCGTTTTAATAGTAGTGGATATGCGGTTCGAAGAAGATAAGTTAAAAATTTCAATAGAAAGTAAGAGGGGTCGGGATGCATAAAAGGAATTTTTAAGACGAACATGGGGAATGTGGATACTCACGGTCCTGTTAGGTTTAATAGTGGCAATGGTGGGGATTGTAGTTTCGTTTGGCTTTATGAGTGGACGTAAATTATACGAACATGGAATCATTTATGAAATGGAAAAAGATTCATCGTCTAGTTCGATTAAAGTGTTAGATATTGACCCAAGTCCGCTAGAGATAGACGATGAAACATATTATTTAGTGAAACATAATTATGGAGTATCGTTCTTAAAAACAGATACTTCCGAAATCAAACAAATTCTAGAGTTTAAACAGGCGCTTCCGGATAAAAACGAACGCGCTCGCCACATCAGACTTCTACTTGAATATACGTGTAGTTAATGAGAAAGAGAAAAAAAGGGAGATCTAGCGTCAAAACAAATATTACGCAAGAAATGAAGGAAAGATTTGAAGAAAAATTCAAACTGAGCCCACTTTCGGTGCAGGTGACTCTCGATAAATTGGATAAAACTCATTATTTAACCATTACGAATAATGCAGATAGATTTTTCGACATCGTGATGTTAATAGTGGTCATCGTGTTTTTGTTATTGTGTTGGTGTGGCAAATCGTTCGCGTTCGTCAAATAAAAACACTATGCTCGTTTTGATGAGCTGTTCCCTGACTATCAAGACGATATGAAACGTTTATTGGATGATGCGGAGTATCTTGATGATCAACTTGGGGTACTTGTCAAAGACGGAATTTTGGTTTCTTTTGGGACGGAGTTCAGGGTAGTAGAACTTAGAAAAAAAGCAGTCAGTGCATCCGTTATTCGTCAAAAAAATCAAAATGGGGAGCGAAAATATCGATTTACGTTCTTCAATGGAGGCCGTAAGCCAGTAGAAGAAGTTCCTCTTGGCGATGCAAAGGACAATATCATTGATTTAGTTCATTACTTAAGAGAAGTTTGCTCCTATAATGTTTATATTCAATTTTAAAAATAAAATATTTTTATGGTACTCAAAAACAGTCTACGATTTGTTCGTGGGCTGTTTTGCTATACAGAAACCTTTTGATACTGCGGGTTTAGATCTGCAATAGGAACATTAATTCGGTCACAAACAAGTTAAAAAGTTAACAAATGATAACCATAAAAAGAGTCGAATGTTCATTGTTTAGTGATATGATGAACATATCAAATCAAAGGACGTGATCTTATGGATTTCACAGGTAAAGTTGCCATTGTCACTGGTGGGGCAAATGGTATTGGTAAAAGAAATCGTTCGCGGTATCGTTGAAGGTGGCGGTTTTGTAGTCATTGCAGATATTAATGAAGCTGCAGCAAACAAAACTGTTGAAGAATTCAGGGCCAGAACACACAAGCTTCAAATACATGGATTTAGGAAATCATGAATCTATCGTAAAAAGCATGAATGAAATTTTAGCAGAACACAAAGTCGATATTTTAGTGAACTGCGCTGGGGTGATTAGTGCAAAACCATTCGATCAATTAACATACGAAGAATGGGAAAGAACAATCCGTATCAATCTTTCAGGATGCTTCTCAACGATTAGTACCATTTTCCCTCACTTTATCGAAAACAAGGGTGGACGTATCGTAAACGTTTCTTCCGTTGCTGCAAAACTAGGTGGTGGACTTTTAGGAACTGCTGCTTATGCTTCTTCTAAAGCTGGTTTAAATGGTTTAACTAAAGCCGTTGCTAAAGAAGGGGGTAAATACAATATCGCATGTAACGCTGTATGTCCTTCATTCACTCATACAGATATGACAACAGTATTATCAGAAGATAAAGAAAAGAGCCAAAAAGTTATCAGCATGATTCCTTTAGGACGTCGTGCAGAACCAGTTGAAATCGCTCAAATGATTCTCTTCTTCGCAAGCGACCTTGCAAGCTTTGTAACAGGGGAAATCGGTGACTGCGATGGCGGTATCACATTAGATGGCTGATTTTAGCTAGATTCTTATTCCAAATCAGAGAAGGACTGTGAACAGTATGAAAAAAGATTAAAAATTCCTGGGGATACTATCATTATTCCAATGTTTATTGGATGTGTGATAAATACATTTTTCCCTCAAGTATTACAAATAGGTGGATTTACCACTCCAATCGTGAAAAGGTGCCGGACCACTTGTTGGGGCATTCCTCTTCATTATCGGGGGGACTATTTCTCTTAAAAAAACACCAAAAGCCGTTGGACGTGGGGCAGCGATTATTTTAGCGAAAAATTGCGGTATCTGTAGTCTTAGGGTTATTGGTTGCAAAAGTATTCAATGACAACTTCCTCGGACTTAGCGCTGTTGCCGTTATTGGTGCCATTTCTGTAGCTAATAATGCCATGTATGCGGGGATTGTAGATGTATACGGGGACGAAATCGATGCTGGGGCCGTTGGGATCACAACCTTAAGTGTTGGACCAATGGTAACAATGGCCGTATTAAGTAGTGCCGGCCTTGCAAACATCTCGATTTGGAACTTAGTCGGAACGGTATTACCACTTGTGTTAGGGATTGCGTTAGGAAATGCCTTCCCTTACATGAAGAAAGTACTCTCAAATGGGATTACGGCTATCATTATCGTCGTTGGTTTTCTGTTTAGGGGCTAACATGAGCTTTGGTCAAATCCTTGAAGGGGGTCTACCTGGTATTTTACTAGGGGTGATTACTACACTCGTTGGGGGTATTGCCTCCATCGCTGCAGACCGCTTAACAGGTGGGAACGGGGTTGCTGGTGCTGCCATTTCAGAGTACAGCAGCCAGCGCTATCGCTACACCAGCTGCACTTTCAGCAGTGGATGCAACGTTCAAAGGAATTGAAGCAACTGCAACGACTCAAATTACCGCTTCAGTAATCGTAACAGCTATTTTAACTCCAATTTTAACAGCTTATATTGCTAAGAAATTTGGAAATAAAAAAGAAGCTGAAACACAAGAAGCCTAATCGAATTTAAAAGTGAAACCACCTTGGATTTTTCCGAGGTGGCTTTTTGTCTTACATTGAGTGTAACAATTATGTTACGTAACAAAAAAATGTTACATCGAAAAGTTGAGTTGTATCAAAAATGAACCGTATCAAAATTGATACATCTGGATTCTGAACGCCTTTCAACTGAATTTTTCGCAAAAAAAGAACCTCAAAAACTGAATGGAAATCTTTTGAATTCTATAGTGAGAGCAGTAGTGAGTGTAACCAATGTGAATTACAGACCGTTTTACGGCCTGTTTGAAGCTTGGTAGGGTTGAGACCTTGGCTCAACCCGATACAACTACTGCCATCACTATGAGGATATTTAAAAAGATTGCAATGAAGTTTTTGAGGTTCGTGTTTTTAAAAATGAATTACGCTTCACCGAAAATACCTGTTGAAAGGTAACGTTCGCCTGTATCTGGTAATAAAAACTACAACAGATTTGCCTTTTCCTAAGCGTTTTTGCCACGCGTAGAGCGGCAGTGACAGCAGCTCCAGAAGAAATACCAGCAAGGATACCTTCTTTAGCAGCTAAGTTTTTCGCAGTTTCGATGGCATCGTCACTTGTTACAAGTTCAAATCCGTCGATGACTTCGCGGTCGATAATGCTTTGGTTCAAAAACCAGCAGAAATTCCTTGGATGCGGTGTTTTTCCTTTTGGCCTTTAGAAATAAATGGCGCTTCTTCAGGTTCAACCCTCGATGATTTCAACATCTTTATTAACTTCTTTTAACGCACGGCCAACACCTGAGATTGTACCACCAGTACCGATACCGCTGATATAAGCATCTGGTGTTTTTCCGTCGAAGGCTTTAATGATTTCTTGCCCAGTTGTTTGATAGTGGATAGCTGGGTTTGCTTCGTTGTCGAATTGACGTGCCCAGAAGTAGCCAGGTTGTGCCGCTAATTCTTCTGCTTTAGCAACGGCAGCGCCGAATCCATCAGCTGCAGGTGTTAATAAGACTTCTGTGCCGTATGCTTTCATTAATTGACGGCGTTCGATAGACATAGATTCAGGCATAATTGTAATGACTTTGTATCCTTTTGCAGCGCCGACTAGTGAAAGTCCTACCCCTGTATTTCCACTTGTTGCTTCGATGATTGTGTCGCCAGGTTTAAGCGAGCCATCTTTCTCAGCTGTTTCGATGATGTTTAAAGCGATACGATCTTTGACAGATCCTCCGGCGTTAAACGACTCGACTTTTACATATACATCTGCAGAATCGTCTGAAACTAAGCGGTTTAGTTTCACCAGGGGAGTGTTCCCGATTAATTCTGTGATAGTTTCTACTGATTTGACCATAAATGATCCCTCCATAAAGTTAGACTGGGCAACTTTAAGGGTTGCTTGGTTCTAATTGTAACTGGGAATGAGTAGGTGCACAATAGTTTTTTATAAAAAAACAAAAAAAGTATAGAAAATTCACTTTAGTTATGATACACTACCCTCTAGCAAGGGCTTTTAAACTCATCCAGAGAGGTGAGAAAGGCTAACCATCAAGTTGAATTAGACTGGCCCTATGCATAAAAAAACATAGGGCTTTTTGTGTGCACAAAAACGCCCGGAAAAGAGGGGAAAATGGAGTTACAAACTTCAAAAGTCGATCTGTTGTTGGATGTGGATCAAAAACCGGAGCTCGTGCCTGGGCTATTCTTGAGCTTGCAGCACGTGTTTGCGATGTTTGGTGCCACTGTTTTAGTGCCGTTAATATTGGGGATGCCAGTATCGGTTGCTTTATTTGCGTCAGGATTAGGAACGCTAATCTATATGGTAGCGACGCAATTTAAAGTACCTGTTTACTTGGGATCCTCTTTTGCTTTTATTACGGCCATGCAGTTTGCAATGGCTCAAATGAGCGGAAGTCCAGATGCAGCTCAGACAGGGGTAGTGTTAGTCGGATTACTTTATGTGGTAGTGGCAATTTTAGTGAAGTTATTAGGAACGGGATGGATTAACCGTATTTTACCACCGATTGTCATTGGACCGATGATTATCGTAATCGGTCTAGGTCTTGCAAACAGTGCTGTTAAAAATGCGGGCTTTGTTGTGGATGGAGACTGGAAACCAATGTTCGTTGCGGTGGTAACCTTTCTTATTACAGCATTTATTAATACAAAAGCAAAAGGTTTCTTGAAAATTATCCCATTCTTATTCGGGATTATCGGTGGATATATCGTAGCCATCTGCTTTGGTCTAGTAGATTTCACAAAAGTAATAGAAGCTCAATGGATTGCCTTACCCGAGTTATACTTGCCTTTCGATACAAATGGGCTCTTCAATCAGTATCATTTATACTTCGGTCCAGAAACATGGGCGCTTCTACCAGTAGCCGTTGTGACGATTGCGGAACATATTGGAGACCATACCGTCCTCAGTCAAATTTGTGGGAAGCAATTCTTGAGTGATCCAGGTTTACACCGTACCTTAATCGGGGATGGCGTGGCAACTGCTGTATCTGCATTTCTAGGGGGACCAGCCAATACAACTTATGGTGAAAATACTGGGGTTGTGGGATTAACACGTATTGCTTCTGTATCAGTCATTCGTAATGCAGCGATTATTGCAATTCTCCTTAGTTTCTTTGGTAAATTCACGGCCTTAGTTCGTACGATTCCAAATGCAGTACTTGGAGGAATGGCGATTCTCTTATACGGGGTTATTGCTTCCAATGGATTGAAAGTATTAATTGAAAAACAAGTAGACTTCCGTCAAGTACGTAACTTAATTATTGCAAGTTCCATGTTAGTACTAGGATTGGGTTCTGCGGTATTACAATTAGGACCAGTAACGTTATCAGGTACAGCGCTTTGTGCCATTGCAGGAATTCTGCTCAATCTCATTTTACCTCACGAAAAAGTAGAAGATAACGAGTAATAATCATTAAAAACTATAAAGAAAAGCACTGAAGACATGAATACGTGATGTCTTCAGTGCTTTTTTGACGGTTTAGTTCAAAAATACAGCATTTATATAAAAAATTAATAATAAATCTGATTAATCACAATGGAAGTAAATTTTTTTAGGGTGATTTTTATTGATAAAAAGAAGCTTAAATTACTTGCGCCAATGGATATATACTCTTATATTATATAAGTAATGTAGTTAAAATTATTTACAAAAATATATAAAAATGACTGTTTTTGACCGTTTTAAACCGAAGCAGTCAAGAAAATTAGCAGATTGATACATTTAGGAGGAACTGCATGCTTACTGAAAAAGAGAAGAAGAATTATTTTAGATTTATTAGACAAGGAAGATACAGTTCACCTAAAAGGATTTAATGGAGGCTCTCCAGGCTTCTGAATCAACTATTCGACGCGATCTTTCTTTATTAGAAGAAGAAGGAACCCTGATTCGTATCCATGGTGGTGCTAAAAGAGTGTATTCAAAAGAATTTGAACTGACCACCAAAGAAAAAGAACGTTCAAATCGAAGAGAAAAAGAATGTATTGGTCGCTATGCAGCCTCTTTAGTAACGAAAGGGCGAAACGATTTATATAGATGCAGGGACAACGACTTTAAGAATGATTCCGCATTTAGAAGGAAAAGATGTCACGGTGATTACAAATGGGGTACAGCAGGCCCATCTTCTTGCAGACTATGGAATCAAAACGGTGTTATTAGGTGGTCAAGTAAAGGTAGAAACGAGTGCAGTTATTGGAACTCTTGCTCAAAACCAACTCCGAGAATATTTCTTTAAAAAAGCGTTTCTCGGGATGAATGGAGTCGATCTCAGTTACGGGTATACAACGCCCGACGAAGAAGAAGCTCAAATTAAAAAAATCGCAATTAGTAAGAGTAATCATGCTTATGTTTTGGCGGATTCTAGTAAATTTGCTAAAGTAAGTCTATGTAAGGTTGCTGATTTTCATCAAGTAACTATGGTAACAAACACGACGAAAGAGCAAGCGGACTTACGTTACCGTATGGCTGGTAGCATTCGTCTTGTTGAAATGGACGCATAAAAGAGGAGAGATAGCATGATTTACACGATTACGTTTAATCCAGCAATTGACCTTGTTGTAAAAGTTCCTAACTGTGAACTAGGGACTTTGAACCGATCTATAGAAGAAAATTACGTTGCAGGCGGTAAAGGAATTAATATGTCGGTAATTCTAAAACGATTAGGGTTTGACAATACAGCCACTGGGTTTTTAGCAGGTTTTTCAGGAAACTTCATCAAAGAAGCTCTCCAATCCGAAGGTATCGGGACAGACTTTATTCAAATCGATGGAGTCACTCGAATTAATCTAAAGTTGAAGAGTAATGAAGAAACGGAAATTAATGCAAATGGACCGGTTGTAACCAAGGACGATTTTGGACGTCTAGTGACCTATTTTGAAGACAGACTTCAAGAAGGAGATGTTGTATTTTTAGCAGGGAATGCAGGAAATGGAATGGACCATGCGGCTTATACGACCATTGCTAAATTATGTGACGAAAAAGGGATCAAACTAGTCCTCGATACAACAAAGGATTTACTGACCAAAATGTCTTCCATACCATCCGTTTATCATTAAACCAAATCATCATGAATTAGGTGAGATTTTCGGGGTAACGATTGAGACAGAAGAACAAATTGTAAATTATGCAAAACAATTACAGCAAATGGGGGCTAGAAATGTACTGATTTCTCGCGGTGGTGATGGTGCAATGCTCATCACAGAAACTGGAGAAGTGTACACATCGAATGTTCCGAAAGGGACACTTGTGAACTCCGTAGGCGCAGGTGACTCAATGCTTTCTGGTTTCATGGCAAAATTTATCGAAACAGGCGATTATGCAGCAAGCTTGAGGCAAGGAGCTGCGACTGGAAGTGCGACAGCCTTTTCTGTTGGAATCGCTGAAAAAGCATTTATTGAAGAGCTATTACCACAAGTTGTTGTTACGAAACTGTGAGATTAAAGAAGAAAACAAAATAATTGAGCGAAATAAAGGCTTCTAAGGATTTTTCCTTAGGAGCTTTTTGTTTGTTCATCAGAAAAAAATCTGCAAAAATTGAGCTTAAGGATTGCAAAAAGAGGAAAGTAGAGGGTATATTTAAAAACAGTTAAATAAATAGAAAATACAAAGGGGTGCCTCTATGGCTGAGATGTATGTACAAACCCTTGAACCTGTTACGTTAATGCGTGCGTAGGAATTGTATTCGATTTCGAAATTAGTTGGAGTCTCTTTGTGTTTTCAAGAAAACGAAGGAGGCTCTTTTTTTAATGAAGAGAAATGTTTTAATTTGGGTAGAGGTTGCGATTATCGCTGCACTCGCAATGGTACTATCATTTGTACCAAAACTAGCAGGTTGGTTTTCACCATCATGGGGAGCAATTATTCTTGTTATTTTTTCACTCCGTAGAGGATTGACACCTGGTTTGGCTGCTGGACTTTTATGGGGATTGATTCACTTCCCTCTAGGAAAAGTATCATTCTTATCTGTAGAACAAGTATTGATTGAATATATCATTGCATTTACAGTTATGGGTCTTGCTGGTTTAGTATATGGACCTTTCCAAAAAGCATTGAAAAATGATAAATTTTCTTCTGCAATTGTATGGTCAGGGATCGCAGCATTATTAGGAGTAGGTGTGCGCTACTTCGTTCATTATATCGCTGGAGTGTTATTCTGGGGGCAATATGCTCCAGAAGGAACAAGTCCATGGGTATACTCATTATCTGTTAACGGGACAGCAGGGGCTGGAACATTTTTAGTAGTTATGGTTGCATGCATCTTGTTGATTCGTCAAAAAAAAATATGGATAGCAAAATAGGGAAATTGTGCTTTCCGAGTCCTGGTTTAACCTGAAACCAGGGCTCTTTTTGTTGGAAAAGAAAGAGTAAGACACTTCGTACCTTCAAATAACTCTATAGTAGTCATTAGTGCTGTACCGACCTGAGCCTAGGTCTCAGGTCTAACGAGCTTCAAACTGACACTAGGAATGAATTCCAAGTGTCAGTAATTCACATCGATTACAACCGCTACAATGACTACTATAGAATTTGAAGGCACTCGTTATTTTTACTCTTTTTCCGTAAAAGAACCTAGTTTCGGTTAACCATTTTATAGGGTGGCATAAGAGCGAGAGTGTTTGACAGAAGCTCATTTCAATAGTAAAGTTAATGAAGAAAGAGGTGTTGGTATGGTAACAGAATGTGAAAAAATGAATGTCTCTCATGAGATATGGATGATGATTATGAAAATTTACAATGAGAATCTACGGACGTTTTCGATTTCATTAAAAGAATTAGGATTGAATCCAACACATTTTGAAGTTTTACATGTGATTTTTTTAGACAAGGAACAGTGGACCAAAAGACAATTGCCTCCACTTTGAACTTAACGCAGGGGAATATTACTCACTGTATTCACCATTTACAAAATTAGAATTAATTACCATTGAGAAAAGTTGGAAAACAAAAACATATTTCACTGACAGAAAAAGGAAAAACAGCAGCTTGATCAATTAATTCCTGCTCAGCATGAAATGATGGAACATACATTAAGAGGATTGAATTGCACGCAAAAACAACAATTGCGTGATTTGCTAATTTCATTTGAAAATACGTGTAAATCCTCAGTTTAAGTATAATTTAAGTTGAAATCGTATCCTTATATAGGAGGAGAAACCATGAGAATTCTAGTAGCTGAAGATGAAATCGATTTAGCGCAAGCGCTGAAGATGATGCTCGAAATGCAAAAATATAGTGTAGAATGGTCCATGATGGCGAAGACGCGCTTTTTTTATGCGGAGTCTACGCCATATGATTTAATTTTATTAGATGTCATGATGCCTAAAAAAGAGTGGAATCGAAGTGGTCAGAGAATTACGTTCCAATGGGATTCATACGCCCGTTCTGATGTTGACGGCAAAGAGTCAATTAGAGGATAAAGTGACTGGGCTTGAAGAAGGAGCGGATGATTATTTAACGAAACCTTTTGAAGGTGCTGAGTTACTAGCGCGCGTGAAATCTTTACTACGTCGTCCGAATGTATTTGTGGCATCTGTTATGACACTAGGGAATGTTGAATTAAACCGAGATACCTTCACGATGATGACCTCTAAATGGCAAGTATTATTAAATAATAAAGAATTTCAATTGATGGAATATTTTATGATGAATAGTAATCAAGTGCTTTCTACGGATTTAATTATGGAGAAAGTTTGGGGGCTTGATTCTGAGGCCGAAATTAATGTCGTTTGGGTGAATATCTCATCGTTGCGAAAAAAATTAGCAACGATTGAGGCCGATGTAACGATTAAATCTGCTCGCGGACTGGGCTATCAATTAGTGGTTGAATCAGCAGCCAACTAAGCATCCTGTATATGTTTAGAAAAAGAAAAGGAGGAGCATATGTTTCGACAACTACAAAAAAGTTTTTGTGAAGAGTGCCATGTTATCTTTTTACAATCGTACTCTTTTGTAGTCTTAGTGATTGTGAATGGGATAAACTACCGACAAACAATCGAACAAGTAGATCGTGTGGCAACGATGTTAGTTGAAAATAATGGAACGTTCCCAGATGCTCCATCCAATGAGGGGCCAAAAGAACACCCTTCACATGGGAAGCCAATTGGTCATGAATTTAGAAAAAGATGACCAATTATCCACGCGCTATGCGGTTGTTAAAGTTGAAAATAATGAAGTAACTTCTGTAGATCAATCGCATTTAATCTCTGTAGAAGAATCAAGTTTAAAAGAGTCAGCTCTGCGATTGGTAGAGTCCAAATCCTTGAGTGGATGGGAAGGAAGTTTGCGTTACAAGCTTTCGGGTGAAGAATCATCTTTTATGGTCGTTTTTGTAGATGCGAACCGTGAAGTCCAACAAGTATGGCGCCTATTAATGGTAACCGGGGAGTCTTTTTATCGCCTGTTTGATGATTGTTTATATTCTTGTTCGTGTCGTTTCTAAGAAAGCGATTCGACCATTTGTTGAGAATGTTGAACGTCAGCAACAATTTATTGCTAATGCGAGTCATGAGATTAAAACACCGCTGGCAGTCTTGTCAGCCAATACAGACGTTTTAGCGATGATGGGAACACAGGAAAAATTTGTCGATAGCAATAGAAGACAAATTAAACGATTGAATGCCCTAGTGGAGCAAATGTTACTTCTTTTCTAGATACGACGAAGGGAAGCAAGCACGACTAAAGAAAAAGTTGATTTAGTGGGTGTTACAAAAAAATATCGTTGAAGAGATTCAACCGGTATTAGATGAAAAAAAGGACTTCAAGTTACATTTACCGGAAATGATTCCAGCGTGATGACAACAAATAAAGAAGCCATCACAGAATTAATTCGAATTTTTATTAGACAATGCCATCAAGTATACAGTAGGAAGTTCTACGATTACGGTTGGTGCAAAAGAACATCAAATTTCGTTTGAAAACAATACTGAGCCAATTACAAAAGAACAAGTCAGTCAATTATTTGATCGATTTTTACAGAGTAGACAGCTCAAGAAATCGTGCCACAGGTGGAAGTGGACTTGGACTTGCCATTGCAAAGAAGATTGCTGAAACCAATCAAATCCGCTTGAGCGCCGAATTAATCAGCGACCATCAGATTCGCTTTGTCATTGATGGTGAAGAAAAATGGATAACCGATTTGTTTATGAAGTTTTAGAAGTGGTTGGTGAAATCTCCCAGAGGGAAAGTGGCTACCTATGGACAAATTGCTAGTCTTGTAGGACGACCAAAAAAATGCAAGACTCTGTTGGAAAAATATTAAGTCAGGTGGAGCTCTTTTGGAGACTATCCTTGCCACCGAGTCGTTAATGCGAGTGGAAGACTTGTGCCAGGATGGCTTGAGCAAAAAGGAGTTATTAGAAACAGAAGGAATCCTCTTTAAAAGCCCAACAAATATATCGCTAAGAGAATATCAATGGAATCCTGAAGAGGATTAGCTCAATCTGAAGAAAAAGATTGGGCTTTTATTTTTTATAGTGATTTAAGATAGATAGAAAAATCAAAGATATTGGAAAAAATCATTCCAGCGTCTTTTTTTCGTACGAAATTATCATATATGGTAATTATCATATATGATAATTTTTCAGTTTGAAAAACTTTTTCGAAAAACTTTTTGTTTTAAGTTCATTTTAAGTAAGCTCGCTATGATAGAACCATCAACAAGATGTTGATAGGAAGCGAGGAGGACTAACATGAGAAGAAACAAATTAATTGTTCTACTATCCGCAATTACCATTGCAACTACATTGGTTGCATGTCAAAACACACAAGCACAAACACAAGAGGCGGCGACTTCTCAAATCCAAGCACAACAGAGTCCCCCAGCTAAACCTGTAGGAGAAGGGTTTGGCGGGAGCGACCAAGTGACACAAGGTGAGGCAGCAACAAATTTAACAACAGATGTAACCGTAACAGGAGAAACTTATGAATCTACCGGAGATGATGAAAATGCACTCCGTGTAACAGGAGCAAAAGTCACATTAGACGGTGTAACAATTAACAAAACAGCCGGAGCCACATCGAACACAGAAAACGGTGACTTCTACGGAATGAACGCAGGATTCTTAGCAACCGATGGAGCAACAGTGACGATTAAAAACGCTACTGTAAATACAACAGCTCAAAACGGGAACGGAGTGTTCAGTTACGGATCAGGAACAACCGTCAATGTATCAGATACAACCATCACAACAACAAAAGATAATTCAGGTGGTATCCAAACTACTGGTGGCGCTGCGATGAACGCGACAAACTTAACGGTGAATACCGCAGGGAATTCATCAGCAGCGATTCGTACAGACCGTGGTGGAGGTACGGTAGTCGTAGACAAAGGAACGTACACTTCTACAGGATACAACTCACCAGCAGTATACTCTACAGCAAATGTCACTGTTTAAAATGCAACTTTAAACGCTGAAAACTCAGAAGCACTTGTGATTGAAGGTCAAAACTCTATTACATTAGAAAACACCAACGTAACAGGGAATATGAGCTCAACCAAAGGCAGCTCTTCAGACAACAACGTACACAACGTGATGATTTACCAATCAATGTCAGGAGATACTGAAAGTGGAACGGCTACTTTCACAATGAAAGGTGGCACATTAACAGGACGTAATGGAGACCAAATCTATGTAACGAACACGCACAGCGTCATCACTTTAGAAGACGTAACGATTACAAATCAAGATACATCTGGCAGATTACTTGCCGTCTTAGGAAATGATGCGACACGTGGCTGGGGTACAGCCGGGGCAAATGGTGGTCAGGTTGAATTAACAACGACGAACCAAACATTAACTGGAGCGATTGAGGTGGATACCGTATCTACATTGAACTTTACAATGGGCAAAGGAACAAACTTTACAGGTACCATCAATATCGTAAAAAATACCGAAGGAGGGACTGCCGTGGACAATAATGCAGTTATCACAGTAGAAGAGGGGGCGACATGGACGTTGACAGGAAACGTCAAAATTACATCATTAACGAACAAAGGAACCATTAACTTGAATGGATATACAATTACATTAGCAGATGGGACCGTCTTAAAATAAAAACTTAACGAAACTTGAAGAAGTTAGACAATTGTCTAGCTTCTTCTTTTTCTGCATTGAATGGGTAAAATTTTTTTCAAAAATAGTAGTGTAATATCCCTTTTAGGATGTCTCTATAAAAAAAGACTTTACACTTTTTCAAGCATTTTTTTGAAAGTGGAAGAAAACAGAAGATTGTGATAAAATTTGTTAAAAGAATGTATAAAAGAGGTGCTCTGATGGATCAAAAACGAAAATAAAAATGTAGAATTAGAATCAGTTGAAAAGAAAGCTACAGAAGTGAAAGAAGAAGTAGTAGAAGCTGCTGAAAAAAACAGCAGAAGAAGTCAAGGAAGTTGCAGAAACAGCCAAAGAAGAAGTTTCTGAGGCAAAGAATCCTGAAGCAGATGGGGACTTTAAAGAAGTTGTAGAAAACGTAAAAAGAAAAAAAGCAGGAGAAGCAACTGAAAAAGCAAAAAGAAGTTGCGGGTGTTGCTAAAGAAAAAATGGAAGAAGCAGCTAAAAAAAGTATTCACTGAAGAAAATAAAGAGAAGATGAGTCAAGCAGTGGATACAGTAGCAAGCTATAATAAAAATTCATTATTTGAAAAAATCTTCTTTGGTTTTTTTCGGTTTGCTATTGCGTTATTCTCTGGATTAGTGGTTCTTAATGGTCTTGGCTATGCCTTAAAAGGAAATTCGCTATCATCCGTTGATTTTTTTTACGAAGTTTCAAATAAAAGTGAAAAACTTAAACTTATACTTCAGTTTAACGTTCTTCTTAACTATTATTGCAACTGTTTTTGTAGCATATTTCTTATTTATGGCGAACAAATCTAAGAAAAAAACTTGTGGACAAATGTTAATGTCACTTCATTAGCAATGGTCGTTGGCGTATACTTAGCTCACCTTTTAGGCGGAGGATTCATTAGTCTTATCGGTACAATGACAGATATGTTTAATGGAAAAGTGAAGACGTCTATTTCAAATCTAGTAATGCAAGCTTTCACAGATCCAAATCATGCGACAAAAGAAGCGATGTCTTTAGTGAACAGCTTCGAATCAGGATCTAAATTAGCGGTATTATTCTATATTGTTGCCTGTGCAGCAGCGATTGTTACTTCTTACTTCTATTATCAAAAACTATTCCAAAAGAAAGACTAAGAATTAGAATGACTTTCTCTTCTTAAGGGAGATTAGTTTATTTGAGAACAGTTCAGAAGTAACAAAAAAATTAAATCGCTATTCTTTGTTGGTAGTGGCCTGAATTGAAAACTAAAAATAAACGAGACAATCCCCTTTCTGTATGCTAATTGCACAGAGGGGATTTGTTGATTATAGAGAGTTATTGTAGACATATTATGGACTGAGGTGAAATTATGGCATTTTTCTTAGTGGGAAAAGACAATTCATCGTTTTTTTCTAAGAGAACTACTTGGGAACTTGGAGCGGCCCTTGAAGCGGCTAATGAAGGCGATGTTATTGAAATTGAAGATACTTATTGCTTAGAAGGATTAGATTTATTTATTCATAAAAATATTTCTCTTATTGGGAAAATGAATAAATCAAGGGAAGATAGTTTTCCGCTCATTTTGGGTGCAATATTTGTAGATAATTGTACGGTGCATTTAGAAAATATCATTATTCGAGATAATCGTGAAGAAAGCAATGCGCTAAACTTATGCAATCAAGCGAAAGTTTATGCGAAAAAAATGTTCTAATAGAAAAATCAACTAGTGGAAGGAGAGCTTTATCCTCTTTGTTTTTATTGAAGAGTCAGAGTTGTCTTTAGAGGATTCGTTTGTGAGAGCTGCTTCGTGCATTGCCGCTAAAGATTCTACATTAAAATTTTCTCAAACAGATTTGTATTCACATATCATTCTCGAGCATACGGATTTAGAAATTGCACATTCCAAGGTAGAAGTGGAAGGTAAAAATGCCATTGTTGCAAACGAAAATTCCAATATATCTATTCTCAACTCAACTGTTTCCGCTCAGGGACAGGTTGAAGATTACCCAATCGTGCTTTGTAGAGATTCGCAAATTACTACCCAAGAGTCGAAAATCATTTATTTACATGCGTTAGAAAATTATACGAGTGCTCTCTATTTAGAAAATTCGAAAGCGACGATTGATTCGACTGTTGTAAACACTTTTGAAAGTAAAGGGTCAAAAGCGACGATTCACAATCAACTCTGTGTGATAGAGACGGCTATGATGACAGAGAGTTCCCAAATAACAGGGGATGCTTTAGTCATTGGCGGTCGAGATAATGGAAAAGGTGAATTTATTCCTTAGCGATAGAAGTTCTTTAGAATTAAAGCTTCTTGCTATTGGGGTTGAAAAGGATCCAGATATTAAGATTGAACGTGGATCTCATCTATCTGCAGAAAAAGACAGTCTCTATTTTGACGAATGAAGAACAAGACATCTTACTAGACAGTGATAATCAATTAATGTTTGATGATCGAGAAGTGACTACAGAATATTATGGTGAAAAAAACAGCCAGTGAGAGATTAGAAGAAATGATAGGGTTAGAGAACTTGAAGAGTGAAGTCAAGGAATTTATCGCTATTTCTAAAATGAATAAAAATCCGTAAGGAAAAAAGGATTTGCGACTTCAGGGTTTTAACTTACATTCATTATTCTTAGGGAATCCAGGAACTGGTAAAAACAACGGTCGCTCGATTAATGGGACAATTATTACATGAAAATGGCATTATTGCTTCTAGTAAATATGTTGAAACTTCTAGAAGTAATTTAGTGGGACAATATATTGGTCATACCGCTCAAAAAACAAAAGAAATTTTAGAATCTGCTTTAGGCGGGGTATTGTTTATTGATGAAGCATACACGCTTGCGGTAGGTGGTGAAAATGATTTTGGAATTGAAGCTATCAACGAAATTTTGAAATTTATGGAAGATCATCGAGAAGATTTGGTTATTATCTTTGCAGGCTATACGAAAGATATGGAAAGATTTTTAGAAATGAACGAAGGACTTCGAAGCAGAATTCCAAATACCTTTGTTTTTGAGGACTATACTTACGAACAACTTGTGCAAATTGGGTTGGATGAACTTGCGAAAAATGGGTATACGGTAGATGCAGAGGCGTATAAAGCGTTGATTGAAAAATAATTTAGAAAAAACCAATGATCATAGTAATGGTCGATGGGTAAGAAATCAAAACGAAAAAATCTTACGAAAATTAGCAGTCTATATGTTTGATAATGGATTGGAAGATTTAAATGATATTCCAAATGCGATTATTGAACAATGTAGGGTCTAATTAAAGTAGAAAGAGAGGCGTACTGATGGCAGAAGAATTTGATAATGAAGTGAAAGAAGAAAAACAATATGTTTTACCCGGTGGAGAAGGCGGAAATGATAAAAGTGTTTTTGGAATTTGGGAATCCATTCAAAATCATTTAACTCCCGAATATAGAAAAAGATACTTTATTCGTAGACTACTTTCCTGTATTGTAATTACTATTATTTGGTCTTCTATTACAGCTGGGTTTATGCCAGGTTTATTAAGCAATATTGTTTCACTCCTGTTAGGAGTTTTGTCATTTGTTTTTTGGCATTATTCTTATTGGAGTTATCAAGGTGGACATATCGATAACTTTTTAAGTGGATATATTCGGTTTGGAGGGTTCATCAGTTTAGTGTTTCGAACAATTCTTCAGCATGTTTTAGTCTATCTGTGGATAACCTTCATTGCTCCTTTAAGTGGATATGTCACTTGGCAAAAGGCTGTTAAAAAAGATAAAGTACTATACATTGAAACAAAATTATAAGACAAAGAGGTGAATTTGATCACCTCTTTTTTTTTTTAAGTTCATTTTAAGTTCGCTTCGTATACTAAAACCATCAAGAAAAGGAAACGAGGAGAACGAGATGGAACATAAAAAACAATGGTTATTGACAACAACATTATTTATCTCTCTAGGTTTGGCGGCTTGCGGATCACAAAGCGTATTAAGCCAAGCAGAAGCACAAGCGCAAACCATTACTAAGACATCTACAACTTCAACGGCGCAGACTACTTCTTATTTTGAAACGTCCGATTTAACAGCAACTTACGATGAATCAACCGCTTCAAAAATTTCGTTACAAGGGACAACCGCTACTGCTTCAGGTGAAGGGGTAACAGTGAATGGAAGTACAGTGGAAATTACCAAAGCTGGAACATACATCGTAGAAGGATCGGCATCGAAAGTTCAATTGAAAGTGGTAGCAGGTAAAGAAGATGAAGTACAAATCGTCTTCAAGAACGCAACGTTGAAGAATACAGAGGCTCCATTATTAGTGGATACGGCGAAAAAAGTGATTTTAACACTAGCCGATGGAACAAAAAAATGAGGTGGCCGATGAATCAACATCAACGATCAAAAGGAGTGATTTACTCTGATAGTGACTTAACGATTAATGGGAAAGGTTCTTTAACCGTCACAGGCGCAGCAAGTAATGCCATTAAATCAAAAAGACGGCATTCGAATTGTGGATGCAACCATCACTACAACAGCCAAAAAAACACGGAATTGCAGCGAATGACTTTCGTGAACGTATCGGGTGCGATACTAAACTTAAAAGCCGATGACGATGGCATTCACTCAGATAACGAGGATGATGTATTGCTAGGAAATGTTTACTTAGTCAATACGAATATTACCGTCAACGCTGGAGACGACGGAATTAACGCTTCGAATACGCTGCTTATCGACGAAGGTGCAACCATCGATGTACAAAAGAGTGAAGAAGGTCTTGAGGCTCGATTGATTCATCAAGTCGGTGGCACGATTACCGTAAAATCTTCTGACGATGGATTAAACGCGAAAGATTGGACGTTAGAATCCTCTGACGAGCAAGGTCCAGGTCAACAAACGAAGAAAGTAAAATCTGAAGCCGCAAATGCGAAAAACTTAGATCAAGCAGGCGATGTGAAGATTGTGATTGACGGCGGAACCTTAACCGTGGATGCTGAAGGGGACGGTCTTGATGCTAACGGATCAATTGAGATTAACGGAGGAACAATCGTTGTCAATGGTCCAACAAGCGGTGCAAACGCAGCTCTTGACTACGATGATAACGGAACATTAAACGGTGGTACTGTACTCTTTGTCGACAATGGACAAATGACGATGGGATTCAGTAGTGACTCTAATCAAGCTTACTTAATGGCAAGCATTCAAGGGACGGCTGGCTCGACCGTTGAAGTAGTTGATTCTTCAGGGAAAAACTGTCGCAAGCTTAAAAGCCTCTAAGTCATTCTCAACAGTATTAATCAGTAGCCAAGATATTAAAGAGGGCGAAAAATATACGATTAAAGTTGGTTCAAACACAACAACGGCTACAGCCTCAAAACAAGCAGTTAATGTTGGTGGAGGACCTGGAAAAGGTGGACCTGGTGGGGGACAACCAGGACAAGGAGGTCCAGGCGGTAGACAAGGCCGATAATCATTTCTAGGAACCTTGAAAGGGGTGAGTCCACCAAAATATGAAGGATAAGAATAATGGTAAAATCAATTTTCCAAAAAAGTGAGGTGGGTCCACCAGAACATGAAGACGAAAGAAGTAATTGAAACATTTTTTAACAAATGAGGTGAGTCCACCAAAAAAGAGTAAGAAAATCATGAAAAATAAACAAAGGAGGTGCACGTTATGTAAAGATTGATGGATAAAATGATAACAGCACATCTGACATAAAATGGGGTATTTCTCAGCTGGCGAAAGCTTAACTGAGACAATACCCCATTATTCATGTTATATTATCTAACATAAGAGGTAAGACAGATTTTGACAACGACTCAAAATGTTTTTTAGAATATACTTACATAAAGGAGGAAGACTGATGGGTGAAAAGGAATTACGACGTTCACTAGCCGTCTTTCCAATCGGAACAGTGATGAAGCTGACCGATTTATCTGCAAGACAAATTCGATATTATGAAGAACAGCGATTGGTAATTCCTGAACGTTCTGAGACGAACCGTCGCCTGTATTCCTTGAATGATGTCGATCGCTTATTGGAAATTAAGGATTATTTAGCCGAAGGATTAACCATTATGGCCATTCAAAAAATTTTCAATAAGAATACAAATCCCGTAACGAAGGAAAGTGTAAAAGAAACACTGACGGATGAGGATGTCCGACGAATCTTCTACGACGAGATTATGCATATTAGCCGCTACTCTGGCGGAGAAAAATGGAACTTATAGGAGGAAGCCAATGATTACACATGAAGAGATTAGAAGACAGGTAGAAGAGAAAGATGTTCGTTACTTACGATTGATCTTTACGGATATTCTAGGAACCATTAAAAAACGTGGAAGTGCCAATTACACAATTAGATAAAAGTATTGGCCAACAAAAATGATGTTTGATGGTTCATCTATTGAAGGATTTGTTCGTATCGAAGAAAGTGATATGTACTTATATCCAGACCTTTCAACTTGGGTGGTATTCCCATGGAGCAGTAAACATGGTACCATCGCGCGTTTAATCTGTGATGTTTACAAACCAGACGGAACACCATTTGCGGGGGACCCTCGTTCAAACTTAAAACGTGTGTTAAACGAAATGAAAGAATTAGGGTTTTTCAAACTTCAATTTAGGACCAGAGCCAGAGTTTTTCTTATTCAAATTGGATGAAAACGGCGAACCAACCCTTGAAGGAAACGACCAAGGAAGCTACTTCGACTTAGCACCAATCGACCTCGGAGAAGAATGCCGTCGCGAAATCGTTCTTGAATTAGAAAAAATTGGGTTCGATATCGAAGCAAGTCACCACGAAGTAGCGCCAGGTCAACACGAAATCGACTGGAAATACTCAGATGCAGTCGCGGCTTGCGATAACATCCAAACATTCAAACTGGTGGTAAAAAAACCATTGCGCGTAAACATGGATTGCATGCAACTTTTCATGCCAAAACCAGTGTTCGGAATTGCTGGTAGCGGAATGCATTTCAACTTATCTTTATTTGATAAGGAAGGAAAGAACGCGTTCTTCGATGAAAAACGGCGACCAACGTCTCAGCGACACTTGCCGTCACTTTATCGCAGGAGTGATGAAACATGCTAAAGCTTTAACTGCCGTATGTAACCCAACCGTAAACTCGTACAAACGTTTAGTTCCAGGTTACGAAGCTCCTGTATATATTGCGTGGTCAGCACGTAACCGTTCACCGCTAATCCGTATTCCAGAATCTCGTGGGATTTCAACTCGTATTGAATTGCGTAGCGTGGATCCATCTGCGAACCCATATTTAGCAATGGCTGCGATTTTAACGGCAGGTCTTGAAGGGGTTAAAGAAAAAATGGAAGTTCCAGCAGCTATTGACCGCAATATTTATGCGATGTCTGCTCGCGAACGCAAGGAAGCAGGGATTGATGATTTACCAGGAACATTAAATGAAGCGATTGAATACTTGAAACAAGACAAAACTGTTCAATCAGCATTAGGAAGTCATATTTTGGACAACTTTATCGAAGCGAAACGTTTTGAGTGGGCTGCATATCGTAGTCAAGTATCTCAATGGGAATTAGATCAATACTTAAAACTATTCTAAAAGATTAAATCAAAGGGCGTATCGTCGTGATATGTACCCCCTTTACTGGACAAACCAGTAAAGGGGGTATTTATTATGCGTTACTCATTCGAATTCAAAATGAAATGTGTCGAATTATATCGACAAGGAATATGGGCTGAGACACCTGAAAAAGTTATGAAGAGGAGTTTTCAAAGAAAAATATTGAATTGGGATAAAATTGAAAGGATTCATGGTCCTAAAGGATTGGAGCGTGCTAAAAAACAAAGAAATTGGACGGTAGAAGAAAAATTGACATTTGTTTTACAGGTTTTAAATGGAAAAGCTCTAACAGAGGTTGCTTTTTCAGCGGGAATAAGTGAAGGATTATTAGGTTCTTGGGTTCACAAGTATAAAACTTATGGATATAATGGTTTAAAGAATAAGAAAAGAGGACGACCATTATCTAAGGAGCCTATTATGAATAAAAAAACTGTGCCTGATAACCTTTCAGAATCCGAACGAGAAGAATTAGTTCGATTACGTGAACGAAATGCATATTTAGAAGCTGAAATTGCTGTTATAAAAAAACTGAGAGCCTTGAGAAAAGAACAGGAAGCTGCGCTTCTCAAGGCGAGAAAGCAGCGATCATCAAGGAGTTACGAGAAGTAGGATACCAACTAAAAACATCTTCTTAAAGCGATGAAAAATGGCTAAATCTACTTACTATTTCGAATTGAATAAAATTGATGCTGTGGCTGAGAAGAATGGTGTTTTATTATCAGAAATCAAAAAAATATTTCATGAAAATAAAGGTAGATATGGCGTTAGAAGAATTTACCAAGAACTTTGCCGTAGAGGTCACGTTGTGAATCATAAAAGAGTTCAACGTCTTATGCATGTAAATGGATTGTTTGGAAAACGACCTAAAGAAAAATACCATTCTTATCAAGGTAATGTTGGAAAAGTTGCTGATAATATTATTAACAGAGATTTCACGACCGATAGGCCACTTCAAAAATGGAGTACAGATGTATCTCAATTCACTTTCCCTTTGGGGAAATGTTTCTTTTCTCCAATTTTAGATATGTCTTCTAATGAAATAATCTCCTATGATCTTTCTTTAAGTCCCAACTTAGAACAGGTTCAAAGGATGTTAAATAGAGCTTTCAAAAAATTCCCTGATGTTAATGGATTGATTCTCCATTCTGATCAAGGTTGGCAATATCAACACGCATTTTATCAACAGTCATTAAAAGAACGAGGAATTATTCAATCAATGTCTCGAAAAGGAAATTGTTATGATAATTGCATTATAGAAACGTTTTTCGCCAGAATGAAGAACGAAATGTTCTATGGTTTGGAAAAGGAATATTCTACCTTTAAGGAATTTCAAACGGCAGTTAAAGATTATATAGATTATTACAATAACAAAAGAATTCAAGAAAAAACAAAATGGATGTCCCCTGTTCAATACAGGGAAACATCCATGCGTTCAGCTTAATTATTAATGTGTCCAGGAATCTGGGTACATATCATCGTGATGCGCTCTTTTTTTGTGCAAAAAGCGTAATGTAACATATAAGTTACGTAACTTATATGTTACAATTCGGTTTTTGATACAGATATCTTTAACCAACACCGCTTTCCTTTGATACGTAAAGCTTTCTCTTCGTAAAGTTTTGACATATTTTGCTGAAAGTGTAATACTGATAAGGAAACATGATAAGAAAGAGAGTGCACACATGTATATAAAAAGAGATGTCAAATGCGTTAGAAGAGTATCATTCTTTTTATGGAAACACAAGCCAACAGAACGGTTTTTTTCAAACGCCTGAATGGGGTGAAGTGAAGGCAGATGGCTCATGGACAAAAGATGTATTGCTGGTCATGACAGATGCTCATGAACCCGTTGCAGCTGCGATGATTCTTTACCGTAAATTACCCGGAGTGAATAAGTATTTGGCGTACGCGCCTCGTGGGATTGTAACGGATTATACAAATGCAGAACAATTAAAATCGGTTTTTGCGACTTTAAAAAGTGTATTTAAAAGGCTAAAAATGCATTTGGATTAAAAGATTGACCCAGAATTGCAATGGCGTGAATGGACAAACAAGTTCGAAATGGTTGAAGGTGGATTCAATAATGAAGAGTTCCGCAAAAACATTTTAGCGTCTGGATTTGTCGAACGCCCAATGGATTTAGGATTTGATGGGATTCAACCACGTTTAACAATGATTTTTATCGTTGAGAGATGAAGGAAAAAGGCATCGTCGAAACGTTCAATAAAAAAAGAACGGTATAAAGTGAATGTAGCGAAGAAGCAAGGGGTTGTTTGCTACAAAGGAACGCTTGAAGATATGCCAATCTATGATGAGTTGAACAAGATTACGGCTGAACGTGATCAATATGTGGCACGTAGTATCGAGTATTTAACAACAATGTACCAACACCTTCACCCTAAAGGCATGGTGGATTTATACTTTGCCAAAGTAGACTATAATGTCCAATTATCATTTGCGACAAATCGTTTAGAAACTGCGCAAAAAGAGTTCGATAAGTTAACAGGACAATTGGGAACCCTTAATAATCCTAAGCGAATTGAAAATGTTCAAAAACAAATCGACTCTCTAAAAGTAAATATTGAAAAATACGAAAAAGAAATTGACCGTGTAAAAGCTGACTTAAAACAATATCCAGAAGGGAAAGTAGTCAGTGGAGCTTTTGTAGTGACGTACCTCGATAAAGCCTACTACTTATACGGGGCTAATATTACTGACGATGGTGGATTGAATGCGAACAAAGCGCTTGTATCGTGGATTATGCAAACTCTTTATGATGAAAAAGTCATTCGCTCATTCGACTTCTTTGGAGTTTCGGAAGACCAAGAACATCATGGTGGTATTAACGGCTTTAAGCAATCGTTTGATCCTGAGTTAGTCGAATATATCGGTGAGTTCGATATGCCAATCTCTAAGTTCTGGTTTGAAGTGTTCCATACTTGGGCGCCCAAAGCAGTCAGCTTAAAGAACAAATTATTAGTAAGACGTAAAAAATAGTCAAAAGGCTGGAAGAAGTTTCCGGCCTTTTTTAAAAAAGATTGAAAGGAGAATGGAATGCAGAAAAATAGTCATTTAAGAAAACTTGTTTTTATCGCATTATTAACTGCTCAAGGAATTGTCTTAGGGTTGTTGGAACAAGCCATTCCGTTTCCTTTTGCGTTTGCACCAGGGGCTAAGTTGGGATTGGCGAATATAGTAACTTTAATTAGTTTATATACTTTATCGTTTAAAGAGGTCGTCTTTGTCATTGCGATGAAAACGTTGCTGACAACCGTTCTTGGAGGGACTTTTTCTACTTTTCTATATAGTGGTATGGGTGCCCTTGTCAGCTTTATCGGAATGTATCTTGTAAAGCAACTTGGTGAAAAACGTGTCAGCATGATTGGAGTGAGTGCTACTGGTGGCATTCTGCACAATGTAGGGCAGTTGATGGTAGCAAGTTGGATGGCTAAATCGTGGACGGTGCTCTTATATTTACCAGCAATGTCAATCGTTGGAATCTTTGCTGGTATAGCTGTTGGGGTTGCCGCAAATTACGCGTTGGCTCATATTAAAGTTCTTCAATATTTTTCTAAAAAATAGAAGGGTTCCTTCGTGAAAAAAAAGACAATCCTATGGACAAAAGCACAATTATAGACTATACTACTAAAGTGATAAAGCTCAAGGGGGATTTACAATGACAAAAACAAACATTGTAGTAATCGGTGCAGGTTTTGCCGGAGTTGCTGCTACCAAAACATTGTCACATAAGTTGAAAAAGAATAAAGATGTTACGATTACATTGATTGATAAACATCCTTACTTAACTTATATGACGGAATTACATGAAGTTGCTGGGGGACGTGTTGAACCAGATGCGATTCAATACGACTTACAAAAGATTTTTGCTCGTTCAAAAAATGTCAACTTAGTAACAGATACCGTTACGAATCTTGATAAAGAAAACAAAGTAGTTCGCACAAAACATGGTGAATTCTCTTATGATTATTTAGTGCTTGGAATGGGTGGAGAAGCAAATGACTTCGGCGTCCCAGGGGTTAAAGAAAATGGATTTACGTTATGGTCAATGGAAGATGCTGTTAAAATGCGTAAACACATTCTTAACTGTGTTGAAAAAGCAGCTAAAGAACATGACCCTCAAAAACGTAAAGCGTTATTAACGTTTACGGTATGTGGTGCCGGATTTACCGGGGTTGAACTAGTCGGTGAATTAATGGACTGGATTCCAGTGTTAGCACATGAATACAATTTAGATAAAGAAGATTTTGATTTATATATTATTGAAGCCGTTCCAACTATCTTAAACATGTTAGATGCAAACGATGCGGATAAAGCAGAAGCCTTCATGGTAAAACGCGGCATCAAAGTGATTAAAGGAAACGGAATTTCTGAAGTGAAGCAAAATAGCATTCGCTTAGCAGACGGTACAGTAATTCCAACTTACTCACTATTCTGGACAGCAGGCGTTAAAGCTAACACTGAAGCAGAAGTGTTTGGGTTTAAAGCGGCAAGAGCTGGACGTTTAGTCGTTAATGAGAATATGTTAATCGATGGCGAAACAGATATTTATGCAATCGGTGACTTAGCGTATTATGAAGAACCAGATAAAGAAAACCGCCCACATCCACAAATTGTACAAGCGGCTGAACAAACTGGTAAAACAGCAGCGAAAAATATTATCGCTTCTATCAACAATACTTCAAAAGTTGCATACAAAGGGAAATACGATGGATTCATGGTTTCTATCGGTTCTCACTACGGCGTAGCATTCTTGATGGGTAAATGGCACTTAAGTGGATTTTTCGCAATGTTGATGAAACATCTCGTAAACATCAAGTATTTCTTAGAAATCTTCTCACTATACTATGCGATTCAATACGTGTTCCACGAGTTCTTCCATATTAAGAACCGTCGTAATATTTTCCGTGGACACTTATCACGTTACGGTAACGTATTATGGTCAGTACCACTTCGTTTATTCTACGGTGGTATGTGGACAATTGAAGGGTTGAAGAAAATCTTTGGTTTATGGGGAGCTCATAGTTGGATTGATGGAACTCATTTAGCATTCCCATTCCCTTGGTTGTTAGAACCAACTTCTGCTGCAAGTGGAGCAACTGAAGCTGTTTCAGCAGCAAGTGGTGCTACAGAAACAGCTGCACAAACAGCTACTCAAGTCGTTTCGTTCGGTTTCAACTATTCATATGGGGAACAACCAGCAATGGTATTAGAAAAGATGCCAGATTGGTTTGCTTCAATCATGCAAATTCTGATTCCAAACGTTGAAGTAGCACATTTAATGCAAAAAGTAATGTCCTTTGTAGAGTTAGCAATCGGTCTTGCTATTATGGCTGGTTTCTTAACTTGGATCGTCAACGCAGTGACAATCGGTTTAGTCGCAACATTCTGTTTATCAGGAATGTTCTACTGGGTAAACATGTGGTTTGTTCCTGCTGCGATTGCATTAATGAACGGATCAGGTCGCGCGTTTGGTTTAGACTACTACTTCATTCCTTGGTTCCAAAGAACGGCTGGAAAATGGTGGTATGGTAAATCGGAAGCAATCTATGGCTTCGATAAGCAAGGAAACCAACTTGTAAAATAGGATATGGTATAATGAGGTCGACAATTTTTGTCGGCTTCTTTTTATAAAAGTCGATTTGAAGGAGAAAATATATGACGGCTGTACATCCAATGTGGATGAATTATCCAGAACTTCACGAAGAATTAAAACAAGTAAAAAAATTAATGAGAGATTCCATTCAAATAGAGAATAAGGCCATTAAGGATGCAATTTTATCAGTCCTTGATTCAGGGGGGAAAATGGTTCGTCCTGCATATTTGATTCTATTCTCTATGTGGAACGACAATAGAAATAAAGAAGAAGTTCGTGCTATTGCGGCTGCTTTGGAATTGTTACATGTGGCTACATTATTCCATGACGATGTGATAGATGAATCTAGCGTTCGAAGAGGTCAAGAGACGATTAGCGCAAAATTTGGGAATCGAGTAGCCATATATGCAGGGGATTATTTATTGACGGTTTGTTATCAACTGTTATCTTCCTATAGCAAAGATTTAGTGAATATCCAAATTCCCACACGTGGAATGATGCAAGTAATTCAAGGGGAACTGTCTCAAATGGAAGAACGTTATCGTTTAGATGTGACGGTACAAGACTACCTGAAGAGAATTGAAGGGAAAAACAGCGCAACTTTTTTTATGTTAAGTTGTATGATGGGAGAACGGTTTTTCACTCTTGAATGAAGAAGCAAGAGCAAGACAAATTGGCCATGCGATAGGAATGTCTTTCCAAATTTTTAGATGATATCTTAGATTATGAAATTGATGCTCATCAATTTGGAAAACCGGTATTAGAGGATGTAGCTCAAGGGGTGTATACTTTACCGCTCATTATGGCTTTGTCCAAAAAGAGAAGGAATTGCTCCCGCTTCTAGAAAAAAAGGAGCTTATTTCTGAAGCGGAAAGAAAGAAAGTGCAACAACTGGTATTAAAATCTGGTGGAGTAGAGTCTGCTAAAGTATTAGCTAAAAAATATACGGATCGCGCTTTGCAACAAATTGAACGACTGCCAGAAAAAGAATGTAAAAATCGATGTTGTATGATATCACAAACCGTTTATTGCAGAGAGAATATTAATAACTATTTATTCACAAAGAAAGGTGTTTTCTTTTCAGAAAGCACCTTTTTCACTTTGTTCCTTTAAGTGAAAAGAAGAACAAAAATCCAGAGAAAACTAGACTTTTGTCCGTGATATGCTATAATAGATGTTACGAAATATAAAATATAGAGAAGGATGGTAAAAACCATGACTATCAAAAAAATCTTTATCTGCAACAGCAGTATTATTATCATCTGTGTTTGTTTTAGCTGCATGTGGCGGAAACAGCAAAAACAGATTCAAGCAAAACAACAACACAAGCAGCTACAACACAAACTGCAACAACACAAGCGGCAGCACAAAAATCTGATGCAGCTTTTAAAAGATGGTACTTACAAATTAGTATCAGCAACTGACAAACGTGGTTGGCATGTTGAATTTACGATTACTGTTGAAGGTGGAAAAATCACTAAATCTGATTTTGACAACTTAAACGATAAAGGTGAACGTAAATCAGCAGATGCTGCATACGAAAAAAATCAATGAAAGATAAAGTGGGTACTGGACCAGCTGAATACTTTAAAGCGTACAATGAAGGTCTTGTTTCTAAACAAAATCCTAAAGATGTTGAAGTAGTAGCAGGAGCAACAAACGCACATACTTCATTTGTGGAATATGCAAACAAATTAATTGAAGCTGCTAAAAAAAGGCGATACTACTGAAATTAAAGTAGAAGCACCAAAAAACTAATGGATTACAAGTGAAGACTCTGAACTCCTGTACTTTTCGTGCAGGAGTTTTTAGTTTATTGATTGAAAATAGTGTGAGGATTTACTGGCGTAAAGTTTAGTTTTTATGAAAAATGCGATACAATACATAGGATGAATAAGAAGGAGAGAGTTATGAGAAAAAAGTGGATGACATGGGGCCTTTTGGCAGTGATGTCTACAACGGTTTTAGCAGCTTGCCAAAGTCAATCGAAGAATGAAGCCGACACAGTTTCGGGGGCATCAATTAAAAACTCAAGAGAAATCATTAAATCTCCGGTTAAAAAGACAGATTTCTTATTAGGAACGGCTGTATCATTGTCCGTCTATCATCCTAATTCAGAGGCTCTAATCGAGAGTGCTTTGGAGATGATTAAAGATTTAGAAAAAAGAATTACCGTGAACGCTTCTGGCTCTGAAGTGGATGAAGTAAACATTGCTGCCGGTGAAAAGCCTGTAAAGGTCAGCGCGGATGTTTATGAACTCATTAAATTGGGATTGGAATATAGTGCGGAATTTAATGGGGCGTTTGATATTACTGTGGGACCATTAACGGCGCTTTGGCATATTGGATTTGATGATGCCAAAAAACCTACTCAAGAAGAAATTGATGCAGTCCTTCCTCTTGTTGATTATAAGGAAGTGGAGCTAAATGATGCTGAACAAACAGTGTTCCTGAAGAAAAAAAGGAATGAAATTGGATTTAGGCGGGATTGCAAAAGGATACATTGCCGATAAGGTTTGGGATTATTTTGCTAAAGAAGGTGTAACGACGGCCGTTATCGATTTAGGTGGAAATATTGTTGTTATGGGAGGTTCCCCTGCAAGAAATGGGGTTGCTTGGAATGTAGGGATTCAAGATCCGGTAGAATCTCGTGGGACAACTTTAGGGACGATTTTAGAAAAAGATAAAACGATTGTCACTTCAGGAATCTATGAACGATACTTAAAAGTGGACAATCAAGTTTATCATCATATTCTAAATCCAAAAAAACAGGATATCCATATGAGAATAATATCGAAGGAGTGTCGGTGATTGTAAATCGTTCGACGAAAGGAGATGCTTTATCGACTTCGATGTTTTCTGTAGGGGGTAAAAGAAGGTATGGAATATGCAAATCGCCATAAAGATGTGGATGTCATTTTTGTGACAAAGGATAAAAAGGTCTATGTATCCGATTCGATTAAAGAGACTTTCAAACTAACAAATGGAGCACTTGAGTTGAAGGAGTCTATAGAATGATGTCAAAAAAAGAATTTATTGAATTAGTGGAATTACGAACTAAATTGGCTAGCGTTTTCCCATTTTTAACTGCTTTTATGCTATTCTTTTTATATTATTTAAAGAAATTAACCTTCTTAACATGTGCCTCTTCTTTATTGGAATGTTGTCATTTGATATGGCTACGACCGTTATGAATAATTTGATGGACTATGTTAAAGCAAAAAACTCCGATTACCGTGATCATCATAATGTAATTGGAACAAGTAGTATAACAGTGAAAAAAAGCATGGCAAGTCTTTGGAATTCTGTTTGCAGTAGCTACAGTTTTTGGAATCGTTCTTGTAACGCGCACGAATATTCTTCTCTTAATGGTCGGTGCCCTTTGTTTCTTTATCGGTGTGTTCTATACATTTGGCCCGATTCCGATTTCTCGGATGCCTCTTGGTGAAGTGTTGTCAGGCTTCACGATGGGATTTGGGATTTTCTGGATTACGGTATTTTTAAATGTGCCAGAAGGAACTATTTTTGCAGGCGTGCAGTTAGACGGAAGTATTTTAACGATGCAACTGGATATCGTTGCTCAGTTAAAGGTGTTTCTATTATCATTGCCACTTGTTTGTACGATTGCCAATATTATGTTAAGCAACAATATCTGTGACTTAGAAACGGATATTACCAACCACCGTTATACATTGGTTTACTATATTGGAAAGAAACAAGCTTTAGTGGTGTATCAAGTGCTTTATGCAGTTGCGTTGGGGGCGATTCTACTAGCTGTATTGTTAGGAGTTGTGCCATGGATCCTGCTTGGTGTTCTTGTAGTTGGAATTCCTATTTATAAACATATTCAGCAGTTCAAAGCTGTACAAGATAAGAAAACAACCTTTGCTTTAGCCATTAAAAATATGGTAATGATTCATTCTTTACAAATTATTCTGCTTCTTGTAGCAATATTATTAGGCTACTAGTGTTGACTTGACAAAAATTTCACTGTTTCCTTTATGATTAAATAGATATGGATTTATAGAAAGTAGTGAAAGAATGGCACAGAAAAAAGCAGCGTTAGCTTGTAGTGTATGTGGATCAAGAAATTACACCATTACTCTTGGTCAAAAATCGTCGAGTTGAACGTTTAGAAATCAAAAAAATTCTGCAAATATTGTAATAAACAAACACTACATCGTGAAACAAAAATAAAGAGGAAAGGGAGACCCAGCATGCGTTTTTTATCAAATGTTTTTAAAGAGATGAAAAAAGTAACATGGCCAACAGGTAAAGAAGTAAACAAATATACTATTACAGTAATTATTACAGTGGTAGTAGCATTAGGCTTTTTTGCTGTGGTGGACTATGGGATTCATCAACTCATTACATTCCTTTTAAAATAATAGTACTTTATAGTGATTAGTGATATACTAAAAGCAGTTGAAAAAAACCTTCATCTTGAAGGTTTTTTTGTATGGAAAAATGTTGTTGATTCTTTAAGGAGGAGTATTAATGGAAAAAGAATGGTATGTATTACACACGTATTCAGGATATGAAAACAAAGTGAAATCAAATCTTTTATCACGTATCCAAAGCATGGGGATGGAAGAAAATATTTTTCGTGTCATCGTTCCTGAAGAAGAGGAAGTTGAAGTAAAAAGATGGTAAAACAAAAACAACGGTGGAAAAAACTTTCCCTGGTTATGTATTAGTAGAAATGGTGATGTCTGACCAAGCGTGGTACGTCGTTCGTAACACTCCTGGGGTAACAGGTTTCGTTGGTTCGCACGGTGCGGGTTCAAAACCATCTCCTTTATTACCAGAAGAAGTAGAAGCAATCTTAGGACGTATCGGTGAAAAAGTACATGCTCCAGTTGATTTACATGTATCTGTTGGAGATTACGTAATCATCACTGAAGGTGCCTTCAACGATATGAGCGGTAAAGTAGTAGAACTTGACCACGAAAAACAAAAAATTAAAGTAGCGATTGAAATGTTCGGTCGTGAAACCATTGCAGACTTAGAGTTCCACCAAGTGAAAGAAGATGACTCTTATTAAAATGTATCCTACAATGTTAGAACGATTTATTCGATATGCGAAAATCAATACGCGTAGTGACTTGAAATCAACTAGCATCCCTACGACAAAGAGCCAATGGGAATTTTTAGAGATGCTTCGTGATGAATTAGTGGGGTATGGCTTTACAAAAGTAGAACTCGATCCAGAGGATAGCTACTTAGTGGCGCTACTCCCCAGTAACTTAACAGAAGAAAGTACGGCTCCAGCGATTGGGTTTATCGCCCACGTCGATACCGCAGATTTCAACGCTGAAAAATATCAATCCACAAATTCACGAGAATTATAATGGAGAAGATGTGTTGCTAAATGCCCAGAAAAATTTGGTGATGACGGTCAGCGAGTTTCCAAATTTGAAGAATTATATCGGTGAAACGCTAATTACCACAGACGGGACTACACTGCTGGGTGCCGATGATAAGGCAGGGCTCGTTTCGGTATTAGAAGCGTGTTTGTACTTAATGGCTCATCCAGAGATTCCGCATGGCGATATATGGTTAGCATTTGGGCCTGACGAAGAAATTGGAAAGGGCGCACACCGTTTCAAAGCGGATAGAATGCCTGCAAAATTTGCCTATACTTTAGATAGTGGAGTGGTAGGAAAGTTAGAATATGAAACGTTTAATGCGGCTCGTGCAGTGGTGACAATTCACGGGACTAGTGTTCACCCAGGGCAAGCCAAAGATGTCATGGTGAATGCTTTAGCGGAAGCGGCAAAACTATTTGCTCGCATGCCAGTGGATGAAGTGCCAGAACGTACAAGTGGGCACGAAGGCTACTTTATGTTATCGAAACAATCAGGCGACATCGGTAAAGTTGAATTGGAATATATTATTCGTGATCACTCGATGGAGAAATTCGAAGAGCGAAAAGCGCAGTTCCAACAAATTGTTGATGCGCAAAATGCAACATATGATGTGCCTCGTATCGAATGCACGATTTACGATGAGTACTATAATATGTACGAAATCTTAAAAGACGATATGACTTCGGTTGAAGTAGCAATTGAGGCTTATAAAGAATGTGGCATCACGCCAGACATTCAACCATTCCGTGGAGGAACAGACGGATGTATTATTACTTATAAAGGTATTCCAACTCCAAACCTATTTACCGGAGCTGAAAACCTCCATGGGCAATACGAATTCGTAACTCTTGAGAGCATGCAAAAAAGCAAGTGATGTTGTGTTGAAAATCATTGAATTAGTACAAAAATAAAAAGGTCGGGTAATTACTCGGCCTTATTTTTATAGATATTGATTACCATTAAAGTAAGATAAAAAGATAAGGAATACATTATCATATGTTATAATGCATTACAAATACTTAGAATATTAATAAGGCAAGCTATTCGAAAGTAGGTTTAAAATGATTTTTGAACAACAGAATAGGGAGATGTTTAGGATGAAAAAGTAATGATTATTATTAATCCAACTTCTGGTGGAGAAAAAGCTTTGGATTATAAAGAAAAAATTGAAAACAAAGCGAAAGAATATTTTGACGTTGTTGAAACTAGAATAACTGAGAAAGCGAAAGACGCAACTATTTTTGCTGAAGAAGCTGTTAAAGAAAAAGCTGAAGCTGTAGTAGTGTTTGGTGGTGATGGTACCGTTAATGAAGTAATTTCAGGGAATAGCTGAAAAAGAATATATTCCTAAACTAGGGATTATCCCAGGTGGGACAGGTAATTTAATTACAAAATTATTAGAAATCAGTCAAGATATTGACCAAGCGATAGAAGAACTCGATTTCAACAATACCAACGCTATTGATATTGGGAAAGCTAACGATCATTACTTTGGATATATTTTTAGTGTGGGATCCCTGCCAGAAGCCATTCACAATGTTGAGATTGAAGATAAGACAAAAATATGGGGTTTTAGCCTATGCAATTAATACGATGAAATCGGTATTAAAAGATGAAGCGTTTATGATTCATGTTGAAACAGAGAATGGAAACTATCACGGAGAAGCTAGTCAAGTACTTGTTCTATTGTCCAACTATTATGCGGACAAAAAAATGTTTGATGAAAAACAAGGATGGCTATGCTAATATATTGATTCTTAAAGATGCTTCTATCTTCTCAAAAACTATCACTCATTCCTAATATATTAAAAGGGGATGTGGTTGAAAATGAAAAATATCGAATATATTAAAAGCAAAAAAATATAAAAATTTCATCGGATTCCAAACTAGAGTCTGACGTTGATGGAGACCAATCAGACGATCTTCCAGTTCAGATTAAAATTTTTGGGAATCACGTTTCAGTTTACTCAGCTCCAAAAAGAGTAAAGTGAATACTCGTACAAAAATAATAATAAAAAAGCGTTCAAGAAGATTCATTTGACCTCTTCTTGAACGCTTTTCTAATAGATGCCGAAAAACAGGGGTCGAACCTGCGACCTACGCGTTACGAGTGCGTTGCTCTGCCAACTGAGCTATTTCGGCTGATGTACTCTTTTATTATACGAGCCTCTAAAAAGAAAGTAAAGACTTTATTGAAAAATCAATGAAAAAGGAATTGAAAAATTTTTTTAAAAAAATAAATCATTTCGTTTGCAAACAGTCTTTGGTTATGATAAATTAATATCACTGTGAAGCGAACGTTCGCTTATAAAACAGTTTCAAAAAAACTTTGAAAAAAAGTTGAATAAAAACTGTTGACAGTAAAAATGTCCTGTGATAGGATATAGAAGTTGTTGCAAAAACAACGATTGACCTTTGAAAACTGAACAAAGAAGACGAACCAAATGTGTAGGGACTTCATTTTTAAAATGAAGAAACAACAATTTCTTATCTCTTAAAGAGATACAATAAGTCAGTAATTAAAATGAGCTTTTCAAAGCTCATGAAAATTCAAATTTTTCATGAGAGTTTGATCCTGGCTCAGGACGAACGCTGGCGGCGTGCCTAATACATGCAAGTCGAACGAGAGCGACCGGTGCTTGCACTGGTCAATCTAGTGGCGAACGGGTGAGTAACACGTGGGTAACCTGCCCATCAGAGGGGGATAACATCCGGAAACGGATGCTAAAACCGCATAGGTCTTCGAGCCGCATGGCTTGAAGAGGAAAAGAGGCGCAAGCTTCTGCTGATGGATGGACCCGCGGTGCATTAGCTAGTTGGTGAGGTAACGGCTCACCAAGGCCGTGATGCATAGCCGACCTGAGAGGGTGATCGGCCACATTGGGACTGAGACACGGCCCAAACTCCTACGGGAGGCAGCAGTAGGGAATCTTCCGCAATGGACGCAAGTCTGACGGAGCAACGCCGCGTGAGTGAAGAAGGTTTTTCGGATCGTAAAAACTCTGTTGTTAGAGAAGAACAAGTGCTAGAGTAACTGTTAGCGCCTTGACGGTATCTAACCAGAAAGCCACGGCTAACTACGTGCCAGCAGCCGCGGTAATACGTAGGTGGCAAGCGTTGTCCGGATTTATTGGGCGTAAAGCGAGCGCAGGCGGTTCCTTAAGTCTGATGGAAAGCCCCGGCTCAACCGGGGAGGGTCATTGAAACTGGGGAACTTGAGTGCAGAAGAGGAGAGTGGAATTCCATGTGTAGCGGTGAAATGCGTAGATATATGGAGGAACACCAGTGGCGAAGGCGACTCTCTGGTCTGTAACTGACGCTGAGGCTCGAAAAGCGTGGGTAGCAAACAGGATTAGATACCCTGGTAGTCCACGCCGTAAACGATGAGTGCTAAGTGTTGGAGGGTTTCCGCCCTTCAGTGCTGCAGTTAACGCATTAAGCACTCCGCCTGGGGAGTACGACCGCAAGGTTGAAACTCAAAAGGAATTGACGGGGACCCGCACAAGCGGTGGAGCATGTGGTTTAATTCGAAGCAACGCGAAGAACCTTACCAAGTCTTGACATCCTTTGACCACTCTAGAGATAGAGCTTTCCTTCGGGGACAAAGTGACAGGTGGTGCATGGTTGTCGTCAGCTCGTGTCGTGAGATGTTGGGTTAAGTCCCGCAACGAGCGCAACCCTTATTACTAGTTGCCAGCATTCAGTTGGGCACTCTAGTGAGACTGCCGGTGACAAACCGGAGGAAGGTGGGATGACGTCAAATCATCATGCCCCTTATGACTTGGGCTACACACGTGCTACAATGGATGGTACAACGAGCAGCGAACTCGCGAGGGTAAGCGAATCTCTTAAAGCCATTCTCAGTTCGGATTGTAGGCTGCAACTCGCCTACATGAAGCCGGAATCGCTAGTAATCGCGGATCAGCACGCCGCGGTGAATACGTTCCCGGGTCTTGTACACACCGCCCGTCACACCACGAGAGTTTGTAACACCCAAAGTCGGTGAGGTAACCTTTTGGAGCCAGCCGCCCTAAGGTGGGATAGATGATTGGGGTGAAGTCGTAACAAGGTAGCCGTATCGGAAGGTGCGGCTGGATCACCTCCTTTCTAAGGATAAACCTCAGTGCCGCAAGGTATTGAAGGTAATACGGAACCCTACAGGGTTTAGACTTCTTTGTTTAGTTTTGAGAGGTTTATCTCTCAATTTTGTTCTTTGAAAACTGAATACTATATCACAACAAATAACCAATTAATTTACCGAGCGTTAGAATAACATCTAACGAAAAGAGTTTTTTAACAAAACGCAACGCTATGCGACATTTAACCAACGGTTAAGTGAATAAGGGCGCACGGTGGATGCCTTGGTACTAGGAGCCGAAGAAGGACGGAACTAACACCGATATGCTTTGGGGAGCTGTAAGTAAGCTAAGATCCAAAGATTTTCGAATGGGGAACCCAGCACCTTTCATAGGGTGTTACCAATGAGTGAATACATAGCTCATTAGGAGGTACACGCAGGGAACTGAAACATCTCATTACCTGCAGGAAGAGAAAGAAAAATCGATTCCCTGAGTAGCGGCGAGCGAAACGGGAGGAGCCCAAACCAACGAGCTTGCTTGTTGGGGTTGTAGGACTAGAACGTGAGAAGACATCAAGATAGCAGAAGTGGTCTGGAAAGGCCCATCAAAGAAGGTGACAATCCTGTACGCGACATCTTGACGAACTCTACTAGCATCCTGAGTACGGCGGGACACGAGGAATCCCGTCGGAATCCGCCAGGACCATCTGGCAAGGCTAAATACTACCTAGTGACCGATAGTGAACCAGTACCGTGAGGGAAAGGTGAAAAAGAACCCCGGAGGGGAGTGAAAGAGTACCTGAAACCGTGTGCTTACAAGTAGTCAGAGCCCGTTAATGGGTGATGGCGTGCCTTTTGTAGAATGAACCGGCGAGTTACGTTTACATGCGAGGTTAAGATGAAGAGTCGGAGCCGTAGCGAAAGCGAGTCTGAATAGGGCGCATGAAGTATGTGGACGTAGACCCGAAACCAAGTGATCTACCCATGTCCAGGTTGAAGGTGCGGTAAAACGCACTGGAGGACCGAACCAGGGCACGTTGAAAAAGTGCTTGGATGAGGTGTGGGTAGCGGAGAAATTCCAATCGAACTTGGAGATAGCTGGTTCTCTCCGAAATAGCTTTAGGGCTAGCCTCGGAAGTGAGAATCGTGGAGGTAGAGCACTGTTTGGACTAGGGGCCCATCTCGGGTTACCGAATTCAGATAAACTCCGAATGCCATGTATTTATATCCGGGAGTCAGACTGCGAGTGATAAGATCCGTAGTCGAAAGGGAAACAGCCCAGACCACCAGCTAAGGTCCCAAAATATCTGTTAAGTGGAAAAGGATGTGGGGTTGCACAGACAACTAGGATGTTGGCTTAGAAGCAGCCATCATTCAAAGAGTGCGTAATAGCTCACTAGTCGAGTGACCCTGCGCCGAAAAATGTAACGGGGCTAAACAGATTACCGAAGCTGTGGATTGGACCCTATGGTCCAGTGGTAGGAGAGCGTTCTAAGGGCGGTGAAGCATGATCGTAAGGACATGTGGAGCGCTTAGAAGTGAGAATGCCGGTATGAGTAGCGAAAGACGGGTGAGAATCCCGTCCACCGAATAACTAAGGTTTCCTGGGGAAGGCCTCGTCCTCCCAGGGTTAGTCGGGACCTAAGGCGAGGGCCGATAGGCGTAGTCGATGGATAACAGGTTGATATTCCTGTACTTCTATAAATCGTTTGAGCAATGGAGGGACGCAGGAGGCTAAGAAAAAGCGTACGACTGGAAGTGTACGCCCAAGCAGTGAGTCGGCTGATGAGTCAAATGCTTATCACGGATGCGACAAGCTGTAACGGGAGGGAAGTTTAGTACCGAAGTTTCTGATGTCACACTGCCGAGAAAAAGCTTCTAGCAAGATTTATAGGACCCGTACCGCAAACCGACACAGGGTAGTTGAGGAGAGAATCCTAAGGTGAGCGAGCGAACTCTCGTTAAGGAACTCGGCAAAATGACCCCGTAACTTCGGGAGAAGGGGTGCTGGTAGCAATACCAGCCGCAGTGAATAGGCCCAGGCGACTGTTTATCAAAAACACAGGTCTCTGCAAAATCGAAAGATGACGTATAGGGGCTGACGCCTGCCCGGTGCTGGAAGGTTAAGAGGAGAGGTTAGCGCAAGCGAAGCTTTGAATTGAAGCCCCAGTAAACGGCGGCCGTAACTATAACGGTCCTAAGGTAGCGAAATTCCTTGTCGGGTAAGTTCCGACCCGCACGAAAAGGCGTAACGATCTGGGCACTGTCTCAACGAGAGACTCGGTGAAATTATAGTACCTGTGAAGATGCAGGTTACCCGCGACAGGACGGAAAGACCCCATGGAGCTTTACTGTAGTTTGATATTGAGTGTTTGTGTCACATGTACAGGATAGGTAGGAGCTGAAGAATCCGGGACGCCAGTTTCGGAGGAGGCAACGGTGGGATACTACCCTTGTGACATGACCACTTAACCCGCACTAACCGGGGTGGAGACAGTGTCAGACGGGCAGTTTGACTGGGGCGGTCGCCTCCTAAAAATGTAACGGAGGCGCCCAAAGGTTCCCCTCAGAATGGTTGGAAATCATTCGAAGAGTGTAAAGGCAGAAGGGAGCTTGACTGCGAGACCAA